>Ga0129312_1000381_pt1 | contig 39958 bp, 39 predicted proteins | sample O827metagenome_FD_94434 | JGI IMG/M metagenome (GOLD analysis project Ga0129312, IMG submission 94434) | Orangutan group fecal microbial communities from Wisconsin, USA - O827 metagenome | ecosystem: Host-associated > Mammals > Digestive system > Large intestine > Fecal | place: USA: Wisconsin... | reverse complement strand
TCGGGGCAGGGTGACTGAGATATCAGAATTCCCTACCGGCGGTATAGTCCGCGACCCGCACAAGCGGTTGATCTGGTGAGATTCCAGAACCGACAGTATAGTCTGGATGAGAGAAGAACGCACGGTCTGTGTAATGAGATAAGTGCCCCGGGAAGAAGATTTCCCGGGGATTTTTTATGTCATAGGAAATTACTCTGTAATGTTCCAATGATATAAGTTTCTTACACAGAATACATTCTTTACTTACTTGTGGGAATTTTCTTTGAAAGAATTTTTCTAAAGGAGAGAGAATTATGAGTGAACAGGTATTACAACAGGGCGGAAACGCAATGACAAGGTCCAGGACCAGGACCATCGCACAGGTGGCCATGCTGGGAGCAGTAGCGGGCGTGCTGATGAATCTGGAATTTCCAATTCCGTTTCTTGCACCATCCTTTTATCAGCTTGATTTTTCCGAGGTTCCGGTTATGGTGGGAACTTTTGCAATGGGACCTGTGGCAGGTATCCTGATCGAGCTTGTGAAGATCCTGGTCCATCTGGTTACAAAGGGAACTATGACAGCCGGCGTAGGTGATGTTGCCAATTTCCTTTTTGGATGTGCATATGTGATACCGGCAGGACTGATCTACCGTCTGCATCATAAGAAGAGCAGAAGCCACGCTGTGATCGGCATGGCAGCCGGTACAGTTGTGACAGCAGTTCTTGCCTGCTTTATCAATGCATTTGTTCTGCTTCCTGCCTATGGAAAGGCTTTCGGTATGCCAATCGAGGCGTTTATCCAGATGGGTGCTGCAGTACACAGTTCTGTAAACGGATTACTTGGATTTGCAGTGCTGATCATTTTCCCGTTCAATATCTTTAAATATGCGGTAACTTCCCTGATCGTATTTCTGATCTACAAGAAGATCCGTGTTGTGCTGAAGGGTGACTGATCTGCAGTGGTAAAAGACTGATAACAGAAGATCGATAAAAAGTGAAAAATGCCGTGTATCATATAGCTGAACCGATGATTCAGACGTATGTGATACACGGCATTTTGTAATTTATGGTTCTGAGCTTTTCATAATATCAAGCTCTCTTCTTGCAAAAACAACAGCCAGAACAAAGGCAGAGGTATCTGCAATAGGGCCGGCATACATGACGCCGTCAATCCCCATAAAAAGCGGGAAAATAAGGATCATCGGAAGGAGAAATATAACCTGTCTTGTAAGAGACATGATGACACCGAGCTTTGCCTTGCCGATAGATGTGAAAAATCCTGAGGACATAGGCTGGATCCCGTTTGCAAAAGTCATGAACATGAAGATACGGAGATAACGCTCTGCAAACTGGAAATAAAGATCGCTTCCGTTTCCGAAGATCCCCACGATCTGATGGGGAAAGAACTGAAAGCAGACAAAAAATACAGTGGCGATCACCGTACACAAAGTTACAGAACAGCGATAAGTCTCGCGTACACGGCCGTATTTTTCAGCACCGTAGTTGAAGCCCCAGATAGGCTGGGAACCCTGGGAGATTCCGATACAGATGGCCATGAAAACCTGATTTACCTTTGAAATGATCCCTGCGCATGCAATGGGAATATCGCTTCCGTAAACAGACTCTGCTCCATAATGGCGGAGAACATTGTTCATGGCGATCTGAACTGCGGCGATAGCAAGCTGGTTGATACAGGAAGCAAGCCCCAGGGAAAAGATTGCTACCAGGTTGTGCTGCCTGGGGATCAGCATGGAGCGGTCCAGATACATTTTGCGCAGCCTGCAAAAGTAGAAGACCACCAGAAAGGCAGAAATCATCTGTCCGGTGACGGTTGCCCATGCGGCACCTTTGATGCCCCAGCCGAATCCGAAGATAAAAAGGGGATCCAGGACTGTATTGATCACAGCACCTATAAGCGTGCAGAACATGGAATATGTGGGGCTTCGGTCAGCACGGATCAGGTGTCCGCCTCCGATGGACAGCACATAAAAAGGAAGACCGATGGCGGTAATACCCATGTAATCAGTGGCGTATGGCATCACATCCGGTGTGCCGCCAAAGATGTGCAGCAGGGGTTTCAGGAATATGAGAACCACAACCGTGATGACAGTACCAAAGATCACAAGGGAGGAAAGTCCGGTACCTGCAATGGAACTGGCCTTTTTTTCATTGCCTGCGCCCATTTCCAGATTATAGTTGGAGGCACTTCCGATACCCAGAAGAAGCGCTGCGGCAGTTGAGACAATGGTTACGGGAAATGCAATATTGGTAGCGGCATTTCCAAGCATACCTACTCCCTGTCCGATAAAGATCTGGTCAACAATATTATAGAGGGCACTGACCAGCATACTGATAATGGCAGGGATGGCGAACTTTGCGATCAGACCTCCCACCGGAGCGCTTCCCAGTGGATTGCCGGACTGTGAAATGTCTGACTGTTTTTTCAAAATGAAACCTTCTTTCGTGGTAAAATTAAAATATTGATAAGATCGCAGTCTGCAGATCAGTGACTGCCCTGAAATTATAACATAAAACGGAACTTTTTTCATATAGCAATAAAATTGACCTTTGACTGCAAATCGTATAAAATGGTTTCAGAAAAATCAGTGCCGGAAAGGATGTAATCATATGGGTAAGATCAACAGTGTAAAAAAGCTTACAGACAATAAATTTGTAAATCTCTACGGAGTGGATGCAACCAGTGTACATAATACACCGGTGTCCTATTTTGTGGCATCCAGGGCTAAAAGTATAGCCGAACTGAAACTGAAAACAGGGAAAAACAACCCGGATGGTGTGGTGATCTACAGCGTTTACGGTGAGAATCATGACAAGGTAGTTCTGATCCGTCAGTACCGTTATACCATAGGCGGATATATCTATGAATTTCCGGCGGGTCTTGTGGAACCGGGAGAGGATTTCCATGAAGGTGCAGTGAGAGAACTTTTTGAGGAAACAGGACTTAAGCTTGAGCCTCTTAAAGTACCGGAGGCATACGAGAAACCATATTTTACAACTATCGGTATGACAGACGAATCCTGTGCCACTGTATACGGCTATGCCAGCGGCGAGATCAGTGCAGCAGCCCAGGAGGACAGCGAGGAGATCGAAGTTGTTATCGCAGACAAGGAAGAAGTAAAAAGAATCCTCAAAGAAGAGCGGGTGGCGATCCTGTGCGCTTATATGCTGATGCATTTTCTTAAGGATGAGGAACCTTTTGCCTTTCTTGAGGAGATCAGGTAGTTACGGGGTATTTCCGGAATTTTTGCGGAACCGGGAGGGTGTAGTCCCATAATATTGACGGAATATGCGATTAAAGCTTCGCTGACTGGTAAAACCGGATTCTTCCCAGATATATTCCAGAGGTTTATCAGTAGAACGCATGAACAGAACTGCCTGTTCCAGGCGTAACTGGTTAAGATAGCCGGGAAAACTGACACCCAGTTTTTCTGAAAAAGTATGGGACAGGTAATATTTGTTAACATGCAGGGCGGAGGCAAGGGATTCCAGGGAAATATCTTCGCGAAAGTGGACTGTAAGATAACGGATCGCCTGGTATGCCAGCGGTTCGTTTTCAAAGTCTTTTTTTTCTTTAAGCATTAATCCGGGAAAAAGCATGGCAAGCAGTACCTGGATCCATGCGGATCTGAGAATAAAATGCTCAGGTTTGGAGAACTGTTCCAGTCGCTTAAATGCCAGCAGGACATCTCCGGGCAGTTCGGTTTTGGAAAAGCAGGGATGTGAAGGCCTGTATTTCTGAAAAGAATAACGGAATTCTCCGGTCAGTTCGGGATCAAAGATCAGGATGAGCAGAGAACTGTACTGCCCGGTGGTGATCTGATGCACTTCTCCGGGGAAAATAATCCCACAGTCTCCACATTTCAAAATATAGTTTATGTTTCCGATTTTCAGACTGATACTTCCATTCAGAACATACAGGATCTCCGTGTGCTCATGTAGATGAGCCGGAAAAGAAAGATTTTCTGTGTGGTGAATGTTAATTTTTCCTTTTCTTTTTTCGTAAAATGGATTCATTTTTTCTCCTTATACAGCAATATATGGCTATATTTACTGGCGCTTTGACCAATATTATAAAGCTGTATATGATACAATTCAAGTAACAAAAACAAGGAGGAACTTCCATGAGATATTATGTTTCAGCTTCAGCATTTCGATATGGAGACGGGTCAGAAGAAAAGCCTTTTCAGAAAATTTCCCAGGCAGCAGCCATAGCACAGGCGGGGGATGAAATACTGGTGGCACCGGGAACCTACAGAGAATACGTGGATCCGGTCAATGGTGGTACAGAAACAGCAAGAATCGTCTATCGGTCACAGATAAAGGGAAAAGCGGTCATTACCGGTGCGGAACAGGTGAAAAACTGGATACCTTATAAAGGACAGGTCTGGAGGGCACGGATTTCCAATGGAATATTTGGTACATATAACCCATATACCACGTTGATCAGGGGAGACTGGTATTATTCAAAGATAAAACCGGTCCACACAGGAGAAGTATATCTTAATGGTAAAGCAATGTACGAAACTCCGGATCTGGAAAATGTGCTTTATCCGAAAAAAGATAACGCTTCATGGGAACCGGAATATTCGGTTTATACCTGGTATACAGAGCAGGAGGAAAATGAGACAGTTATCTATGCAAATTTTCACGGAGCAGATCCCAATAAAGAAAACGTGGAGATCAATGTGCGAAGAAACTGTTTCTATCCCTCCGAAACAGGGATTGGATACATTACTCTGTCCGGATTTACAGTGAAGCAGGCAGCTACTCAGTGGGCACCTCCGACAGCTTATCAGGAAGGTATGGTAGGACCGCACTGGTCCAAAGGCTGGATCATAGAAGATTGTGAAATATCAGATTCCAGGTGCAGTGGAATTTCCCTGGGAAAATATCTTCAGCCGGAAAATGAAAATAAATGGACAACCAGACTGTACAAGGACGGCACACAGACAGAACGGGACGCTATCTGTCAGGCGCAGAGAGAGGGCTGGACAAAAGAAAAGATCGGTTCCCATATAATACGGCGCTGCAATATACATGACTGTGGACAGACAGGTATTGTCGGTCATCTTGGCGGAGTTTTTTCAGTAATTGAGGATAATCACATTCATCACATCAATAACAAACAGGATCTGGCAGGTGCGGAGATAGGCGGAATCAAGATGCATGCTGCTATTGATGTTACTGTCCGGAGAAATCATATCCATCATTGTACAAGAGGCCTGTGGCTTGACTGGCAGGCACAGGGCACACGTGTTACCGGAAATTTATTTCATGATAATGTTCCACCGGAAGGAACTATGCCGGCAAATTCTCTCGGGCTTGGTGAAGATATATTCATAGAAGTCTCACATGGTCCTACATTGATTGATGATAATCTGCTTCTTTCTAACTGTTCGTGCCGTATTACAACTCAGGGAATTGCTCTGATACATAATCTGATCGCGGGCTCCTTTACCTGGGTTGGAGAAGGGGGAAATAACGGAGGAGAAAAATTCTGTACAGATCGTTATACGCCATATCATGTTCCGCATCGTACAGAAATAGCCGGATTTATGACAATTCTTCATGGAGATGCAAGATTTTATAACAATATTTTTGTACAGCAGCCAGTTCGGGAGGATCTGAAGCTATTTACAGAAAAACTGGGGCAGGAGGAATTGTATACGTTTCAGTGTGGAACCTGGAAATATGACGGATATCCTACAGCACAAAAATATTTTTCACAGTTTACAGAGGAAACGGCCATTGAGCGTTCAAAACGTGATATTTTTTATGATCATCTGCCGGTTTATACAGGGGGAAATTTATATTTTAATGGCGCAAAGCCCTGTGATACAGAAGAAAATTACAGAGAAGATACCACCCATTCCATTTATCTGTCCCTGAAAGAGAATGATGGAAAATATACGCTGGAGACTAATCTTTACGAGTATATTCCGAATTTTGACACGCCTTTTATATCTACAGCCAGTTTAGGAGAGGCTTTTGAACCGGAACAAAAGTTTGAGGCGCCGAATGGAACTGAAATTTATTTTGACAGTGACTATTTTGGCAGCCACAGGGGAATCCATCCGGTTCCGGGACCTTTTGAAACAGTTGAGAACAGTAAGAGACAATTGTAAAAATAATTTGAGAAGCCTGCCGGCTGCATATTGCTATGCATACCGACAGGCTTCTTATGGTAAATTATGAATAATGGGCTGTGTAAAAATATCTATACTTCCACAATACGTCCGTTCTCTCTGTCATATCTGCAATATCTGCCATTGCCGGAGATAAAAGGTTGATATGTATCAGTACGTGTATCCTTCACATAAACGATTCCTGTGGCGATCATCTCAACCAGAGAAAAACGCTTGCTCAGGCTTGAGATCCAGCGGTAAGTCTTCTCATCTCCGGAATCAGCCATGACCAGGTTGTAACCGCCCTCTGTTGCCTCAAGTGAAAAATAAACCTTCTCAGCTCTGGTATTAAATACCTGACTGGCAATGTAGGAAGAAAAATTGTTATTTACAAATTCGCGGAAGGAACGGACTGTGTAAACAGTTCCGGAAACTTCATCTGTGATCTTATCTCCACGTTCCAGACGGTTCTTGATAAGGGTAAGAACCTCGATAGTCCAGTTAATAAAGGAGATACTGCTGTAGTTCATACTCTCCTGAAGCTGATCGATCAGCTTTTTGGACAAAATGTTGGACCGGGCGGCCTCGTTAAAAAGTTCCTCGTTCATAATATTCCCTCCAATTGATATGATTTCACGCACTGTTTTGATAATTTTTATTATATAACTAAATTGTAAAAAATACAACTAAAATAATTAGAAAACAGCTTAAAAATACTTTACAAATTCCTTTGAAAAGGCTATCATACTTTTACAAAAGATTTTATAAAAGAGGGTTTATATGGCGGCTAAATCAGAGAAGAAGAACAGTACCAGATCAAGGATCGTGAATTATGTGATGAGTAACCAGAATACTTCCAAGGTGGAGATCTCCAAGAATCTCAATATGAGCATGCCTACTGTGCTTTCCAATGTGAATGAGCTGATAGCAGGCGGTGTGCTGGCTGAGACAGGGGAGTATTCGTCTACAGGAGGGAGGAAGGCGAAGAGCATAGGAATCAATCCTTCTTACCGTTATGCAATGGGGATCATGATCACAGCCAACCATGTGGGTATGGTGCTGGTGAATATGAGATCTGAGATTGAGAAGATACATCGCATAAGAATAAAATTTTCGCCGGAGACATCTTACTGTGTGGAGCTGCATGGGCTGGTGAAAGATTTCCTTGAGGATATGGAGGAACCGGAGAAGCTTCTGGGTATCGGGATATCCATCCCGGGGATCATCAGCCAGGAGCAGCACCTTGTGGTAAAATCCCATGCACTTAAGATTGAGAATTACAGTCTGGGATTTCTGGAGCAGATTTTTTCCTGCCCTGTATATTTTGAAAATGATGCCAATGCAGCCATGCTGGCAGAGAATCTTAACAGGTACAAAAACGCCATATATCTTTCCCTGAACAACACTCTGGGCGGAGCCTTCTGCATTGGTGGGAAACTTTTTTCCGGGCAGAACCAGAAGGCCGGGGAGTTTGGACATATGATCCTGGTTCCGGGCGGTCGGGAATGTTACTGCGGCAAAAAAGGCTGTGCAGATGCCTACTGCGCAGCCAGTGTTCTGACAGGCGGGGAATATGAATCTCTGGAACAGTTTATGGAACAGCTTTCCGGAGGAAATCCCAAAACAGAAGAGATTTGGGAAAATTATCTGGACAGTCTTGCAATCCTTATATCCAACCTTCGCATGGCATATGATATGGATATTATCCTGGGTGGGGAGGTCGGCGGATATCTCTCGGACTATATGCTTCCCCTTGGGGAAAAAGTCATGGAATACAACGGTTTTGATCGTGACACCAGATATCTTAGGAACTGTACCTACCGGAAAGAGGCGTCTGCTGTAGGAGCAGCCAGGCATTTTTTTAATGATCTGATCAAAAATATATAAGAATACAGAGATTTCCCGGGATACTCCGGAATGATTTTGCAATACATTCCAGGATATTCCGGGAAATTTTGCATAAAAATGATGTTATGAAATTGTCTAATAAGTAGAAAACATAAGAAATCTATTGACAAATCCTCTCAAAAGAATAATAATACAATTACTTTAATAAAACAATTTATAAAAGATAAAATAAAAGATAGAGATAAAACCAGCAAGGAGGAGATCGCATGTTACAGCAGGTAATGACAAATCCAGGAGAGATTATTTTCAGAGAGATTCCGGTTCCGGAGGTAAAGGAGGATCAGGTTCTTGTGAAGATCATGAACATCGGTATCTGCGGATCTGATATCCATGTATATCACGGCAAGCATCCATTTACCAAATATCCGGTTACACAGGGACATGAGGTATCCGGCGAGATCACAGAGCTTGGCAAAAATGTTACAGGATTTAAGGTAGGCCAGAAAGTTACCATTGAGCCACAGGTATACTGCGGACATTGTTATCCATGCCGTCATGGCAAATACAACCTGTGCGAGGAGCTTAAGGTTATGGGGTTCCAGACAACAGGAACTGCATCTGAATATTTCGCAGTAGATGCATCTAAGGTGACACCGATTCCTGAGGAGATGTCCTATGAGGAAGGCGCGATGATCGAGCCTCTGGCAGTTGCTGTACATGCAGTGAAGCAGATGGGTGATGTAAAAGGCATGAACATCACAGTTATCGGAGCAGGCCCTATCGGAAACCTTGTGGCACAGACTGCCAGGGGAATGGGAGCTGCCAAGGTTATGATCACAGATGTCAGTGACCTTCGTCTTGCAAAGGCAAAAGAGTGCGGTATTGACGTATGTGTTAACACAAAGGAGAAGAATTTCGGAGATGCACTGGTAGAGGCATTTGGTCCGGACAAGGCAGATGTGATCTATGACTGTGCAGGAAATAATATCACTATGGGTCAGGCTATCAAATATGCAAGAAAAGGAAGCGTGATCGTGCTGGTAGCTGTATTTGCAGATATGGCAACTGTTGACCTGGCTGTAGCCAATGACCATGAGCTGGATATCAAGAGCACCATGATGTACCGTCACGATGATTATGTAGATGCCATTGACCTGGTAAATGCAGGTAAAGTTCATTTAAGACCACTGATCTCCAAAACCTTCGCATTTAAGGATTATCTGGAAGCATATAAATACATCGATGCCAACCGTGAGACCACAATGAAAGTCATCATCAACGTACAGGAAAAATAGAGAATATAATGAAGGGGATGAGAACCGGAACATCAGGTTCTCATCCCCTTTTTCTGTACAGAGAAACTTACGACAAATAAAATATAAGATCAGATATGTTTTTTCAGGAAATCCAGAAGAGCTGCCGCGTCTGATCCTTCCACCAGATACATCAGTTCTGAGGAAAAAGCAAAGATCCTTGTGATATTCAGACGTTTTCAGGAACGTTATCATATGACACCTGCAGAATACAGACGGGAAAAACAGTGAGATTTTCTATTATAGTTGAAGTTGCAGACAGGTTATTATAAAATCAGATATTATAACGGTTTCGGAAATTACGGTATCAGGCTGAGATACTCAGAAGGATATCGGTTTATATTCTGGCAGATACTTTTTTTATATCGGTTCATTCGGGAGCGGCCAGGTAAAAAGCCTGCTGCGCTGGAGCCTGGTCTCCTGCGCGGAGTCATAGCCATTGCTGCAAGCGCGGTGATCCTTTCCGGGGTGTTTGGGATCAACGGAGTGTGGAGCTCTTTCCTGAGTTCTGAGATCATCACCTTTGTGGTACTTCTTGTACTGATAAAGTCCGGACAGAAGAAATCAGTGGATTTTGTATGACATTGGCAGGAGTGTCCGGTTTCGCTCCTGTGCTGGTAATGCAGATCATATCATAAAAGAAAGAAGTGAGAAATAAAAATGGAAATTAAGATTCTGGACTGGATTCAGACCCTGCATACACCTGTGGGAGACACAGCCATGTGCCTGATCACAAAACTTGGAGATGCGGGGATCTTCTGGATCCTTCTGACGCTGGTACTGCTGATCCTCCCAAAGACCAGACGGTGGGGAGTGATACTGGCAGCAGGTCTGGTGGTGGACCTGGTATTGTGCAATGTTATCCTGAAGCCGCTGGTTGCGAGAATACGTCCCTTTGATGTGAACACTGCAGTACAGGTTCTGATCTCAAAACCAAAAGACTATTCTTTTCCTTCCGGGCATACGGCGGCATCCTTTACGGTAGTGTCAGGTCTTTATCTTGCAGGAGCCGGGAAGCTGTGGAAGCCGACACTGGTGTTGGCGGTGCTTATTGCTTTTTCCAGGCTTTATCTGTATGTACATTATCCTACAGATGTGCTTGGCGGGATCATTGTGGGACTTGTGTCAGGATATATGGGATACAGGATCATCTGTTCTGCAGCTTTTTCAGGGAATAAGGAGGCATAGAAAGATGAACATAAATTTACGGGAATACCGTACAGAGGATGCGGCGGCAGCCAGCGAGATCTGGAACCAGGTAGTAGACGACGGCGTGGCTTTTCCTCAGGAGAAGGCTCTTACCAGAGAGACCGGGGATGCCTTTTTTAAGGAGCAGACCTATACCGGGATTGCGGAAAACACAGAGACCGGAGAAGTAGCAGGGCTTTACATCCTTCATCCCAACAATGTGGGAAGATGCGGGCATATCTGCAACGCAAGTTATGCAGTGCGGAGAGATATCCGTGGAGTGCATATCGGGGAAAAGCTGGTTCTGGACTGCCTGAGAATGGCCAAAGAAAAAGGCTTCCGTGTGATGCAGTTTAATGCGGTGGTGGCTTCCAATACCCATGCCCTGCATCTCTATGAGAGGATCGGATTTATAAAGCTGGGAGTGATCCCGGGAGGCTTCCGTATGCCGGACGGACATTATGAGGATATTATTCCGCACTATTATGTGCTGTAGATTTTTTGATAAAAATTAAAAAGTTCTGTAACGTTTCCGGGACATATAACGTCATATATGTGAAGGAGGAAAAGGGTACAAGGAGAGGAGAACAGATATGTTGGATATCCGGAAAGTGTACGGGGAATATTTTACCGTCGTATACAAATATCTGCTGGCTCTTTCACGAAATACCCATATAGCGGAGGAACTTACCCAGGAAACATTCTTTAAAGCCATGAAAAAACTTGATGATTTTCGGGGAGAATGTGAGCTTCGGGTGTGGCTCTGCCAGATTTCAAAAAATACATATTATGACTATCTGAAAAAAAACAGAAAATATGCAGAGGAAGCTGAGAATGAGACAGAGGATGTTTCTTCTGATCTGATCCGGAATTTTACAGACAGAGAAACTGCTTTTCAGATCCATAAGGTTCTGCATAAACTTCAGGAGCCATATAAAGAGGTTTTTTCCCTCCGTGTATTTGGAGAACTGTCATTTGCCATGATATCTTCGCTGTTTGGAAAAAGTGAGAGCTGGGCAAGAGTAACTTATCACAGAGCATGCAGAAAAATCAGGGAGGAATTGGACCGTGAAGATCAGTTGTAACATTATCCGGGATCTGCTGCCCCTCTATGCGGACGATATGGTCAGTGAGGACAGCGGACAGCTTGTAAAAGAGCATCTGAAAGAGTGCAGGGAATGCAGTGCTATGCTGGAGGAGATGAAAAAGGAGAATCAGACTGCAGCGTTTAAGGAAAGCAGCAGTGATCTTTCCCGGAGGGATGAGATCAGGCCGTTAAAAAATATACGTCGACGTATCCGGAGAAAAAGGATTCTGTCTGTAGTTCTGACAGCAGCACTTATACTGACAGCCTGTGGCGTGGGAAATTACTGGTATTATGACAGAAAAACCTACATTTCCTGGGATAAGGCCGGAATGACAGTCAGAGACGGAAAGGTTTATTCAGAGGTGAATCCGGAAGGGAAGCTTATGAGTGTTTTGTCGGTTGACCAGAAAAGCCAGTTTTATATGATGAATGAAACCATGTGGTCGAGAAAACAGTATCCTTCAGGAGAGGGAACGGAGTATGTTGTTATGAACCTGAAGGATTATCAGGAAGCACATGACCGTAGCGCAGATATCGGGACAGATGAAACGTCCCTCCCCACAGGAATTGAGAACGTATATTATGTGGATCCTCAGTATGTAAAAGAGGCATTTGCCCTCTGGGATGATCCGGAAAATACAGAAGAGGCTGCAAAAAAGGAGAAGGCGCTTGCAGAAAAATGTACACTGATATGGACTTCGGAAAAAAGAGTTGTAAAATCAGGTGCAAAGTAAAACGGACTGGAAATATCCGCCTGATCAGGAGGAAACGTAAAATGCGGATCAGCGGAAATGCGCCGGAAATCAGGCACACAGGCCGGATCAGACAGAAATGGAGCCTGTGTGGGACAAGGTCCATTATAAACGGAATAAATCTTACATAGATTTTACATTGGCATTTCTAAGACTTAATTTTGATATACTATAATTTCTTTCTGAAAATAATTTTGGAAAGGAATCATACACATGAAAAAAGAGGATAATAAGAAAAGAAGAAACGTAACTTTTCCATATATGATGAACAGAGAATTGTCATGGTTAAAATTTAATGAGAGAGTATTAAACGAAGCGGGAAATCCGGGAGTCCCTCTTGCCGAACGTCTTACCTTTGCTTCTATCTATCAGTCTAATCTGGACGAATTTTACAGAGTAAGGGTAGGTACATTGATGGATCAGATGGAATCTTCAGAGGTCGTTCGTGAAAACAAAACCAATATGACCAGCAAAGAGCAGGTAAAAGCCATTCTCAAAGCGACCAGAGAGCTGGATCAGAAAAAAGCTGTGATCTATGAACAGCTTATGGGAGAGCTTGAGCCGAAGGGGATCCGTCTGATCAATTTTAATAAATTATCGGCTGAGGAGGGTAAACTTCTGGAAATTTATTTTGACCAGGAGATTGCTCCATATCTGTCTGCAAACATTATCAGCAAGCAGCAGCCGTTCCCGTTTCTCAAAAATAAAGATATCTATGCGGTGGCACTTCTGGAGACAAAAGGTGGAAAAACCAGAACTGCCATCATTCCATGCAGCAATAATGTGTTCAAACGTCTGATCGACATACCGACCAGAAAGGGAACCTTTATGCTTTCTGAGGAGATCATCCTGCATTTTCTCCCCAAAATGTTCAGGAATTACGAAGTAAAAGAAAAGTCACTGGTCCGCGTCACCAGAAATGCGGATATCGATACAGAGACCATTTAAGATGAGGACCTGGATTACAGGGAGGCAATGGAAAATCTGATCAAACAGAGAAAACGCATGAATCCTGTAAGAATGGAACTTTCCAGGGAACTGAACAAAAAGATGATCACCTCTCTGTGCAAAAATATCAATGTAGAGAAGGAGCATGTATTTCTGTCCAGGGTTCCGCTGGATATGTCCTTTGTATTTGAGATCCAGAGCTATCTGAAAGGTACAGGACAGGAAAAACTGTTTTATCAGAGGCGGACTCCACGTATGACACCGCAGCTTAATGACAAGGAAAGACTGATTCCACAGATCACGAAGAAAGATGTGCTGTTATCCTATCCTTTTGAGAGCATCAGACCTTTTATCAATCTGCTTTATGAGGCTGCAAAGGATGATTCCGTAGTATCCATAAAAATGACACTTTACCGTCTGGCAAATAAGAGCCAGATCGTAGACGCCCTGATCGAGGCGGCAGAAAACGGCAAAGAAGTAGTTGTTCTTGTGGAACTCCGTGCCCGGTTTGATGAGGAGAGCAACATTGAATATTCCAGAAAACTGGAGGAGGCAGGATGCCGGGTTATCTATGGACTGAACGGATACAAGGTTCATTCCAAGCTGTGTCTGATCTCCAGAAAAACTGCGGGCGGAGTATCCTATATTACTCAGATCGGAACCGGAAACTATAATGAGAAAACTTCAGCACTGTACACAGACCTGTCTCTGATCACTGCAGACCAGAACATCGGAAAGGAAGCTGCGGAAGTATTTGCAGCGCTCCTGAAAGGCGAGACGGTTGAGAGATCAGAGCTTCTTCTGGTGGCACCCAAATGTCTGCAGAACAGAGTGCTGGATATGATCGATGAAGAGATCGAACATGTGAAAAAGGGAGAGCCTGGTTATGTGGGAATCAAGATCAATTCCCTGACTGACAAGGTGATCATTAACAAGCTTGTGGAAGCATCCCAGGCAGGAGTGAAGATTGAAATGATCGTCAGAGGAATCTGCTGCCTTCTTCCGGAAGTACCGGGTTATACAGAAAATATTCAGATAGTAAGTATTGTCGGCCGTTTTCTGGAACATTCCAGAATCTACCGCTTTGGAACAAAAGAGCGGGAAAAGGTCTATATTGCGTCCGCTGATTTTATGACAAGGAATACAGTTCGCCGTGTGGAGGTGGCTGCTCCTGTTCTTGACAAAAAACTGAGAGAACGTCTGGACTGTATGTTTGAGACTATGATGAATGATGATGAGAAGGGCAAACGTCTTACAGCAAAAGGAAAATATACAGACAGGGCACTTCATGATACCAGGTTGAACTCTCAGGAGCTGTTTTATGCTGAGGCATATGGAAATGCTGAGAAAATAACTGCCACAGATAAAAAAGCCTGACATGAAGTAATGTTTACCCTGCAGGATGGGAGTATATTTTGGGAAAAGGTTTTTATATTTATAATAAAGTCAATAATAACCGGGAAAAAATATGCCAGATCAGAAAATCGACAATCTGTTAAACCTTGCAATAGACGCAACATCAGAAGAACGTCAGAAATCCGGAAATCTGAATGTTGGTTATGATCCGCTTGAGCGGACCTGGGAGGTGATCGTGAAATATACAGGGCCGGAATCGGGTCTTTCAGGCAGCGGAATCCAGGCGGTTCCGCTTCTTGGAAATTATGCAGTTGTTACTTTGCCGGAATCGGAGATCGACCGTTATTCCCACCGGGAAAATGTGATCTTTATGGAAAAACCGAAGCAGCTTTATTTTGAAGTATTTCAGGGAAAAACTGCCAGTTGTATCCATCCGCTTCAGACCGGTGCCGGTGCGCTGACAGGCAGAGGCATTCTTATGGGAATCGTGGATTCAGGCGTTGATTATTTTCATCCGGATTTCCGAAATGAAGATGGCAGCAGCAGAATTTTTGCATTGTGGGACCAAAGCATTCCGGGACGCCCGCCTCAGGGATATGTCACAGGAACTGAATATACCAAAGAAGAGATTGACGAGGCGCTTGCACTTGGAGAAAACCAGGGCAGGCGTCTTGTTCCATCTGTGGATGTCAGTGGCCATGGGACGGCAGTTCTGGGGATAGCGGCAGGAAACGGGAGAGCTTCGGAAGGGCTGAACCGGGGTGTCGCCTATGAAAGTGATATGCTGGTGGTAAAGATGGGGATCCCCAGAGAAAAATCTTTTCCCAGGACAACGGAGCTGATCCAGGGAATCGATTATCTTGTGAGAAAGGCGCTGGAACTGAACATGCCGCTGGTGATCAATTTGAGTTTTGGGAATAATTATGGTTCTCATGAACCTTATAATTAAGGGAAAACATAAGAAAACACTGATATTTCCTGTGTTTTCAGGCAATTCAGTGTTTTACTCGGATTCATGTTTGGTTGTTGTTTGAGTCTTATAATACTCGGTCAGGATCATGTTAATCTGCTGGGAACGTGTACGATAGTTCGCTTTTGCATCCTTATCAATCTCAGCAACCAGTTCTTTGGACAAAGTAGTATAGACCTGAATATTGTTGGAACTGATAGCCATGTGGCACCTCCGATTCAATTTAATAGAATTATTCTATCATACTTCTTCGGGAGGGGCAATGTGAACTGAAAATTGAAGAATTATTGTTACTGTAAAATTGGAACGGTCGTAAAGAAAATCTATGAATAGAGAACGATAAGAAAGGTAGAACAGACAATGAAGAAAACAATTTTTGAAGAGATGGGCGGTACTTATATCAGACATGGGGATTATCTTATCCCTGCTCTTACCTTACCGAAGGAAGAAGAACAAAGGGTTGTCGGTGTATGGGGACAAAGACATTTGCGGTATTTGAAGGAATACCGCAGATTGCTATATCTGAATATGCTTACAAGCGGCAGGCTGAATGGTTATTTGGCTGATATAGAAGAACAGGCACAGGAACGCTTTGAAAGACTTGTAGAACAGATGAAACAGGCACAAGGCATTACAGAACAGCTAAAGGTGGAAAATGTCTTGGAATGGATAGGAAGAATGAACAATATACAAGTATGTGCGAGGGAGATTGTGGATAAAGAGATAATTTATCAAGAATGAAATGTAAGATAAATAGTGTATAAAATGTAGCAGGGCATCATAAGATAAAATTGTAATTGCATTTTCCACATAGTTCGTGTAAAATGTAATTAGAAAAGCTGTGCATCAGCGGTGGGTTGACACCTAAAATCTGATACGTTTTCCGAACGAAGGTGTCGGAGGTTGGCAGGCAACGGAAAAACCTGATATTTTCCAGACGAAGGTACTGGAGGTTGGCAGACAACGGAAAAATCAACCATGAGAAGGGAATGTTTAGTGCTGCGGCGTGAACATTCCCTTCTCTAAATTTTATGGGATAAGGATTAAGTTATGGACAAAAGACGTGCAATTCAGATTATGACAAAAGCGGCACAACTATATAAAGAACATCTTGAGGATCAGAAGGTTTTGTTCCTATATGGCTTACCGAAAGAGGTGAATAAGCAATTACAGGAAAGTAATAAGATTTTGTCATCTGTACAGGGATATGAAGTTGTTTTCCATAGATACAATTTTTTACATTTGACAGGAGTTCGATTGAATAAAAAAGAGACAGCTTCTGCAATTCATTTTTACCAGAAATGCCTGGATAAGCGATTAACAGAAAATGATTTTGTTTTTGCAAAAGATGGCTCTACGGGGCAAAAATTGGATATATTGGAACGTATGATGCTTATTAAGAAAAACGTAACAATGATAGGAGAATTTACAGATCGAGGACCGAAATTATATACAGAAAAAGCTGCCGGGAATATATGTGGTTGTATTGGCTTCGTAAAAGATAAAAATACGAAATTAAATGTACCGAACACATTGCTGAAAAAGGACATCAGAGATGTAACAGCACAGCCTACATATAAAGTATTTGCTGTAATATCAAAACACTATACAGATGAGAAATATACAAATCTTGTGAAGATGGACAAAAGTATTGATTTGAAAGAGTGTTGTTTCTCAGAAACAATAGAAAATATGATAGATAGAGAAAATCTATAATGAAATATAAAGAAACCATGCTACTGCTTTTTGTAACAGTATCATGGTTTTATTGTTTGTCGTCTATATTTTAAGTTGATTATTACTTTACAAAATTGGCAATGTTATAATTATCATTGATTTTAGAAGAAGGGAGTATCGAGGGAAATTAGTGGAACTGGTTTTGCAAGCATAGCGTTTGGATATCCAAACGCACTTTGGGAGCCCCCCAAACCCCATTTGTTGGCTTTACAAAGTAGGAATTTTTTGCTCAAGATAAAAAGAGAGTGCGTAAGCGGAAAGAAATCAAATTATGCTTACGCACTTTGTGCCTCACTTTTGCTCGGTGGTTAGCAGTTTGTGAATTATTGGGATGAAGCAATATAACTGTTTTGAGAAAACGGGATATTTTTTATATTAGTAGTTTAAACATTATAGTTCTGTGTTGTGCGATTTTTGCCTGGATTGAACAGGATGTTTTTTTTGCAATTCCTGTTTCCTCTGATATTCAAGTTCCCAGGTACGATGAGAGAAGCTATAGGGATCTTCCATATTGAGATCATCCACTTCATGGGTTGCGATATCACGATAGTGATAGTCATAATATTCACCAAAAGTACCTTTGAGCTGCTCAATCAGTTTCTCTCGGAAAGTAGGTCGTATCTGGATTCTGGCATCCAGTAATTCTGTATATTGCTCTGGTTTAGGCCGGAGTTTTTCCTCTTGGAAAGCGACAGCATCTTTTTCAAGCTGCTCTTTGAGAGCCATATCCTGAGAATCGAGAATATCCAGATTCTTATCCATCTGGTCGTATTTTCTGGAAAGGCTCGCCATATCTTTCTCTGTGGAGCATTCAGCCTGAAACAGCAGCTGTTCTTTGGCAGATTTCAGTTCCTCGATTTCTTCTGTTACGGTTGTAAGCTGCTGGTTTAACTTTATATGCTGGAAAGGATTTAGAATACTGGTTTTACTTTTTTGCACATTTAGTTCTTTCTTTTCAGTAACTTTCGCTTTGAGCTTTTTCTTAATGGTATCATATTTATTTAGGATAGGACGAAAATGCTGCATCCAGTCATGGATCACTTCTTTTTGCATTTCATTATGAAGTAAATGATATTGTGTAAAAATCATATGATTGCGGATTGCTTCTAATGTTTCTGCAATTACCGGAATAGATTTTTCGACAGCTTGAACCAATTTTTTTATCTGTGTTTTTAATTCCCGTAGTATTCTGTTATCCGCACGAACCCGACGGTTGATTTCACACCGGTCTGCTATCATGCCTTTCTTTTCCATATTCTGGGCAATGTAGCCTTCGTGGATGGTTGGCTGTTCAGTGATTCCCTGAGCTGCAAAACTGCGGTGATCAATGGCGGCATTTATCTGATTAAGGGCAAGCATTTTATTTACGGCATCTGCCCAGTTTGCTCTCCAGAGGCAGAGCTGTTCCTCACTGTTCCATTGTTCGGAAATCGGGTTTTGTCTGCCATACCGGGTGCTTTTTGGATGTTTGTCGATACGTTCATAACCTTTCTCCTGTGCTGCCGAGGGAGTCAGATATACTTTCTTTTTCCCAGCTTTATAACGATACTGTTTTTCCCAGCCCTCTTTCTGAGCATCCTTAAATTCAGAAGCAGTAAATCCCTTTTCCTCTCCATCTTTGATGCATAGATATTCTTTTTCGGTTTTATACTGCCATGTTCCGTTTTCGTTTAATGGACGGACAGTAAGTAGAATGTGTGCATGGGGATTGTGACCATCTGTATCGTGAATGGCGAAATCGGCACACATTCCCATATCTACAAAATTCTTTTGAATAAAATTCTGAAGAAGAGAAATATTGCTGTCTTTATCCAACTCAATAGGGAGTGCGACAACAAATTCTCTTGCCAGTCGGCTGTCTTTTGTTTTTTCAGCAGCTTCTACAGCATTCCAGAGTTGCTCCCGGTTTTTCCATTTAGGCGGAGCCATAGGGGGAAGCATTACTTCCTGATAGATCAGTCCATGTTTTCGGGTGTAGTCATGCTGGATGCCATCGTAATCATTGTATATGCGGCTACAGCTCATATAAGCAGATGCAGCGACAGCAGACCGCCCGGAACCACGGCTGACGACCTTGGCTTGCATATGATAAATTGCCATATCTGGCACCTCCTTTCGATGTTGCCTGCAACAGCGGATAGCCCTCGGCAGAGCGCACGAGCCCCGTAGGGGATACCACCGCCCGATTTATCGGGTGGTGAGTAAGTGCGCCCTTCGGGAGTAGAACTTGTGTATTTACATTCCTCTTAGCCGGAGCATCAGCTCCCGCTTTAGGGTATCTAAATCCATTTCTTTAATATGTGGAGCAATGCTTTCCAGAATCGCTCCTTCTTGAATCAATCTGCGTGTTCTGGCATTACGTTCCTTTTTACGGTTTCTTGCTTCGATTTCTTCCAGTCTGTGTTTTGCCTGTAAAAGCACTTTTTCTTCTGGTGTCATAATTCTTTTATTTGCCATATCTGGCACCTCCTTTTTATGCCCGTATCCGGGCGATTTAGTTTTAAAATCTTGTGGTTTAGTACTATAGTTTTAGATAACTGACAGTGGCATGTCTCTGGTGATAAATAAGAAAAGAAAGTAGTACTACTGTCAGTGAAAAATAGTTATTGTGCGATGCTGCTTTGTTTCAACTCTGGTTTGAAGTGTGATTATCTAACAGAATTTTTTTCGTTTTTTTTAAATTAGCTGTTGCATTGTCCTGACGGATATTCCGGTTATTGATACGGATGGGAACACATCTCTCCAGAATCCGGTCATAAATTCGCTTGTGTGCGATATCAGCGGCGTTATTCAGCTCTGATAAAGTGAGATTGGTTGTTATGATCAGGGGCTTTTTACTGCGGTAACGGCTGTCAATCACATTGAATACCTGTTCCAGTGCAAAGTCAGAGTTCCGTTCAATTCCGAGGTCATCAATGATCAGAAGGCTGTAGCGGTTTAAGCTGTGGATGAACTGATTCCTGTCTTCAAAATGCATTCCGGTAAGGGTATTCAGAATCCGGGAAAAGTTGGTCATCAGTACCGGGACGCCTTTTTCCAGAAGGGCATTGGCAATGCAGCCTGCAAAGAAAGATTTTCCAGTACCGACATCGCCCCAGATGAGAAGTCCGGAAGCGTTTGCTTTCATCTCTTCCCAGTTACTTACATAATTGTGTGCAAGTTTCATTTCCGGATTGCTGCCGTTATCTTTGGCAAAGGTGTAGTCATAAAGTGATTTGTCCTGTAAGCCGCTGGTTTTGAGATGCTCTATTTCCATTTGCTTTTCATGAAGTTTTCTCTGGGCTTCCTCCTGTTCAAAGATCTCCTGCTGGCACTTACAGCGGATGGAAGGAATAAGAACCTTTCCCTGTAATTCATGCCTGCACTGTCTTGGCGTATTGCATTTGGAACAGTAGATCAGGTGATTTGTTTCGTTAAAATATTCATCAGACTGAAGCTCTCTGTTTGGTGTGATAGCTGTTGGTTTTTCTGTAAATGTTGTCATAATGTTTCGTATTCTTCACTTTCATAATTTCGTTGCCGGGAAACAGGATGATCCTGTCTTGCCCAACGGATGATGGTAGCTGCATGGTTTTGGTATTGCTTTCCGGTAGAAGCCATATAACCGGATAAGCGTTCCATATAGTCCTGCCAGTCAGGGATTGTCTGCCGGATATTTTCCAGCTCCGTCTCTGACAGAAAAACATTTTGAAATGTTCCATAGGGTGAGCGTGGCTCTTTACTCCCTCTTATTGTTAAATGGTTCTTTTTTATCTCTTTCTTATTACTGGACAGTTTTCTGTCTGTATCAGGGAAAGAATCCTGTCTGTCAATAGGACAGTTTTCTGTCTGTCTTGAGGAAAGAATTCTGTCTGTATTGCTGAGGGTTTCTTTCGGGATTTTTACATAGATCCGATTAGGGTGTCCGGGTCCCTGCCGTTTTCGGAAGATAAGCTCTTGTTTTTCCAGTACTGCCAGAGCAGTTTTCACCGTCATCTGGCTTTTGTGGAGAACTTCTGCCAGTGCTTCAATCGTAAAGTAGAGGAACACATGACCATTTGTATCTGACCAGCCCTCATTTTTCTGGGAAAGCCTTGCACGGTCGAGCAGGATCATATAAAGCATTTTGGCAGTTTCGTTTATTTCCATGTCCAGAAGAAAACGGGGAAACATCATATAAGATGGCAGGCTTGTGTCTGCTGTCAGAAAGTCCGTCATGTGTTCACCTCCAATCACAATGGTTTATTCTCCAAGAAAATCCCAGTCTATATCACGATCCGGCTGTTCTTTTTCAGGAGCTGGAAAGGGCATCCTGATGGGGGATTCCCTTTCCAACATGCCTGCAGTCAGCCCGGACAGAAAAATCGGCAATGACTGTTTCAGGCTGTGTTCTACTGCTTCTACAATCTGTTTCACAAAAAGTTCTTCCCGTTCCCTTGTTTCCAGATAGGGATCAGCCTGAGTGCGGTAGTAGCGGTCAAAATAATCGACCAGTGCAAGGGAGATTACCTGGCTGTAAGATTTAAAATTCTGTCTGTCCATCGTCTGTAAATATTCCCAGGCTCTCCGCTGCTGGTCTTTGTCCAGATTAAATCGCAGGTTTGTGTTGCGGATATGGTTCTGCATGGCTTATCCCCTCCTTTTCAGGCTCATATAAGCCAGAGATTCATAACCTTTGGCAGTGGCACAGATATCATCAAGGATGGTAACTCGTGATTTGTCATACGCTCCAAAGTTACGGATCAGGCATCCACCGCCTCCGACCACATACAGGCGCATCAGGCCAGGATTGTATTCATATTTGCGGAGCGTGGCAAAAATATCTGTGACATACTGTCTGGCAACAGCAGTAATACAATCCAGATAAGACGCTGAAATGTCAGCGGTTCCAAACCGCAGAATCTGCTCTACGGTAGATTCTTCAATCTTTACTCCGAAGTTGTCCAGAACAGCGTTTTTAGCGGCAATCATGCATTGGTTTACGCCAAACTTTTCTGTCCAGCACCGGCTTTCCTGTGCTTTCTTATTATTGATATACAGAATGTTCATGGTTCCGTTGCCGATATCTGCAAGAAGATTTGTCCCCTTGAAATCTCCAAGTCGGTTTACGATAGCCGGATATCCCTGCGGGTAAAGGCTGCATCCCACAAAACGGAGATGATACTCTTTGCTGTTAAATCGGTAATGGACTTCTGGATTCTGGAGCAGATAGGAACGGAAATCTTCTCTCTGGTTTCTGATCCATGTCAGAGGAAGCCCGGCAGCCAGATGAACGTCTGCTTCACGGATGGAAAAGACATTCAGTTCCCTTGCAATCGCCATGAGAGTTAGAAGATAATATTCTTCGTCCATAGCTTTATCTGGGATAAATTCTTTGTGTCCTTCGCCAATCCGGTAGTAAATGCCGTTATATTCCAGAATATTCCCGGTGAAGATGGGTTCTGTTTCATAGGCTTTGATTCCGGTTGGTGTGACGGTATTTGCTGTTTTCATGTTGCCGTAGCCGTGATCTACAGCAATGATTTTTGTGTTTCTGAGTTCTCGCATAAAAAACACCTCCATTTTCGTATTGATTAATTCAGCAGGCTGTACCGGTGTGGTACTGCTTTGCTGTGAGATAAGCATACGAAAGTTGGAGGAAAAAGACATTGAGGGAAAATTGAGTTGGAATTGAAAAATAGGATATAATTTTGTAAAATAGAGCAATTTCTTTAGTTTTTTATAGCCCTGCATTTTTTTGTTATAAACGTTCATTAAATGTTGACATGTTATTATATAAATGGTAAAATTGCACAATAAAATGTGGAAAGTTGGATGGAATTTTTTGAATTATAATAAAACTAATCGTACTTAACTGGCGGCTTATGTATTTGTAGAACTTAGAATAATAGAAAATTTAAAATATTATCAATTTTTACAGCTGTTGCAATGCTTTCAGTAGGAACAACAGTTTTTGCAAGTCCTTAACTGTTGTTTGATAAGGAGTGTAGTTTTATACAAATAGTGATATTATTGCAAAAAACTAGGATTTTATAAAAATAAAAAAATCAAGTCTATAGCTGTTTGAAGTGAGGAGAAAAGCGTATGAGAAATGTGTTGGCAACGGACATAAAAAACAATATTCGAAGCATTCGCTTTATTTTGGGGATTTTTCTAATCGTTTCGGCTACCCTGATGTCTGAGCATGAGATGTTGCAGAAGATCATAAATGCAGGCGGATCTGCAGAAGGACCAGGCTGGTTCGTAGCATACACCTATTGTATGAACAGCGTTAATATGCTTCTGTTTGTTCCCATTGCCGTTGCTTTTGCGGGTGGAGAGAATACGGAGGCTGAGCTGCACAGTCGTTTTTTTCTGTTCAGTTATATCCGTTCAGGGAGAAAACAGTATCTCGTAGGAAAAGCAGCAGGATTGTTGGTCTCCGGAGGTTTGACAGCTTTTTTAGCCATGGTGTTCCTTCTTGTAATCTGTATACTGAGGTTCGGTCAGTATCCTTCTCTGATTGACGGAAATTATGAGATGGCAGTGCTTGTGGGCAGAACGGCGGTAAGCTTTCTGAGATTGTTTTTAAATGGCGCTTTTTGGGCGCTAATTGGCGGTACGTCGGCTGTCATAACAAAAAATCGCTATATGTCCTATGCCGTTCCTTTTATTCTTTATTATGTCCTGACCGTATTTCAGGAGCGTTACTATCAAAAAGCATTCTTTCTGAGTCCCCGCTATTGGGCGGCGTCTATTTACTACAATGATATCTTCTGCATTGCTATATTAGCGGTTGGAAGTTTTTTAACGGCACTGATCTTTATGTGCGCAATAGAAAGAAGGTTGCGGTATGCGTGATATTAAACAGGCTTTTTGGATTGCAGGCCAGAATTTCTATGGATGGAAAAAAAGTCCGAGGATCTGGATGACCTTTATTTTGGCAGCTATATTATGTCTGATGCTGTCGGATCAGATTATTTCCCATGCGATAAAATATGAGACAATCCTTCAGGTATTCGAGCCGTTTATTTGGACATATGGGGATGCATCCTCTGTTATGCTGTCCTCCCTGCTTTTAATCCTGCTCTTTGCGGACATGCCATTTATCAGTCAGGCAACTCCGTATTGGCTTGTACGCACAAAACGGAAGATATGGCTTGCGGGTCAGATTATCTATGTGATCCTGGCGACTGTGATCTATAATATTTTTTTGGCTGTGATGCTTGGAATTATGGGAGCTCCCTTTTCCTTTACGGGAAATGTGTGGAGCGAAACAGCGGCAATGTTGGGCTATGGCGGTGGGGAGAGCATAACCGTTCCTGTTTCCATAAAAACAATGGAAAGCTCAACTCCTTATATGTGCGCAGCAATAGTGTTTGGACTTGTACTTTTATATACTCTTTTTATCGCAGTTCTCATGTTGTTTTTAAATCTGGCTGCGGGAAATATGGCAGGGGTGATCGGTGCTTTTGCAGTCAGTCTGTATGGGCTCCTGCTGAACCCAGATGTTTTCCGGAAACTGTTTCATTTTACAGAAAGTCAGGAATATAGGGCGAACGTGTTCTGCGGCTGGCTGTCTCCGTTGAACCAAGCTACCTTTCCCATGCACAGCTTTGGTTATGATTACCTGCCAGGGATCGGGATGAGCATGTTCATATTTGCAATATTAATCATAGCGCTGATCGGCTTGTCAGCCGTCCGAATTAAGGGCTATAATTTCTCTTTTACGCAGACAAACGAATAAATGGAGGGCAAAATGGAATATGCAATCAGGTTGAAGGGACTGACAAAATCCTTTCAAAAAGAAAAAGTATTAAAGAACATTACCCATGATTTTGAAAAAGGGAAGATTCATGGGATTATGGGGTTTAACGGTTCAGGGAAAACCGTAATGTTTAAATGCATCTGTGGATTTTTACAACCTGAGAGCGGCACAGTGCTCGTAGGGGGAAAACAGATCGGGAAGGAGCTGGACTTTCCAGATTCCGTAGGCATTATCATTGAAAACCCTGGCTTCTTTCTGGATCTCAGCGGTTTTGCGAATTTAAAGAGACTGGCGTCTCTGAAACACCGTATTTCCGATGACGATGTGAGGGCGACGATGCGTGCCCTAGGGCTTGATCCTCTGTCTAAAAAGAAGGTAGGACAGTATTCTCTTGGAATGCGTGAACGTCTTGGTATCGCACAGGCAATCATGGAAGATCCGGAGCTTTTGATATTGGACGAGCCTTTTAATGGTCTGGACAAGCAGGGGGCAGGAGAGGTCTGCGAGCTTTTGCGGGGATTAAAGGAACGAGGGAAGACTATTCTTATCGCAGCACATAACATGCTGGAGATCGAATGGCTCTGCGATACGATCTGTGAGATGGATGCAGGTGTCCTGACGCAGATAAAATAAAAATACGGGGGAAAGAATATGGGAAAGGTATTAATTAAATGCATTCAAACACCAATGCAGAAATATTTTTATGATCGTTCTTTGGATTCTGTAGTTATGGTGAATGATGAAGAATATCAGATATTAAAAACTGTGGAAAAGACAAAATTGGTTCCTGATGGAGTGTTAAGACGGTTTGTGAAAAGCGGATTATTGCGTGAGACTGCGATAGAAGAAATTGAGCATCCTGAGACAGAAAACTTACATTTGTTGGCAGAACATTATATGGGCAATCTGATTTTGCAGGTAACTCAGCAGTGTAATTTGAGATGCAAATATTGTGCATATTCTGGAAACTACTATAATCGTTCCCATACGTCAAATAGGATGGATTTCGAGACAGCCAAAAAAGCAATAGACTTTTATTTGAAAAGAAGCGAAAAAGCGGATCAACTTGCATTATCATTTTATGGGGGTGAGCCTCTTCTGGAATTTGAATTGATTAAGAAATGTGTTTCCTATATTTTACAACGTAAAGGGGATAAAAAAATTCTTTTTACTATGACGACTAATGGGACTTTAATGACAGAAGATGTCATAGAATTTTTGGTAAAATATGAGTTTAATCTTATGATTAGCCTTGATGGTGATAAGAAAAGTCACGATATAAATCGAAGATTTAAAACAGGAAAAGGTTCATTTGACATTATTTTAGAAAATTTGAGTAGACTGAAAGCTTACAATGAAGAGTACTATTCAAAAGTTTTGTTTAATTGTGTTATTAGTTCTTCATCAGATCTTGAAAATATATATCGATTTTATTCGGAAGAAGAGCTGTTTGAAGCAGGGACAGTGAATTTCAATTATGTAAATCCAGTTGGTTTAAAAGATGAGACATTGTCGCGCATAACACAAAAAAATTTCAGAGTACATCGACTAGCATATATAAAGATGATTTTATCTGTATTAGAGAAGCGAAAATGGGATGCACAAAGTCGATTGTTGCGAAGAGAACTGCAAGATATTGAGTTATTATATGAACAGCTACATAGTCATGTTGCTGAAGGCAAAAAAACACATCATGGTGGTCCATGCATTCCTGCAGTTAGAAGACTATTTGTGGATACAAAAGGTGAATTTTTTCCATGTGAAAGAGTTTCGGAAGAAGATTCAGAAATGTGCATCGGAAGTTTGGATTCGGGATTTGATTTTGATAAAATGAGTTTCCTACTTAACCATGGTAAGATGATTAAAGAAAAATGTTTAGGATGTTGGAATTTGAGAATGTGTGCATATTGTTTGGCGCAAATTCCAAAAGATAATCAGATATTAACAGAAAATATGTTGCTACAGCAATGTGAAAACTCAAAAGAAAGTACACTTTTATTGCTATATAAATTGTGTATACTTGTTGAGTTTGGATATAAAGGAAATGAAAATTTGCAAGTATTAAAATAAAGGAGTGCATATGGAAAAATTAGTTGTGTTTCCATTAAATAATGACACAGAAATACTTATCAAGGGATTGAAAGAAAACAAATTATATCAGGTGGTTGCGGTATCCAGCTATATAGAAGATAGGAGTAGGCTTGAACTATTACAAAAGAAGAGTTCGATATATTGTAGTACAGAATTTGAAGAATGTCTTACTCGAGCTGATGCTATTGTTTTTTCAGAAAATACAATGGGATATAGTTATGACGGATACCAAAAAAGAGTGCAAATGGCATTAGACTCAGGGAAAAAGATTTATGCTGGTTTAGCACTGCTAGATAAGATTCAAATTGACAGAGATAAAGTATGTATATTACAGGAAAGTGAATTGTCAGATGAAGTTGTTTCGCCAAATAAAAAAGAAATAGATATTCCGGTAATATCAGTCATGGGATTGGGCGAAAATTGCGATAAATTCCAATTGCAAGTGAAGATTAAAAAGGTGATTGAAAAACAGGGGTATCGTGTACTGGCACTTTGCTCTAACGTTCTCGGTGGATTTTTAGGAATGGAAAATCTTCCTGGCTTTCTATATTCAAAATTCATGTCTTATCCAGAAAAGATTATTGCTTTAAATCATTGGATACATACAAAAGTAAAACAACAGGAGTACGATGTGATTCTTGTGGGTTGCCCTGGTGGTGTTTCGGAATTTGAAAAATATGAAACAAATTATTTTGGCGAGTTACCTCTGATTATTTCAAACGCATTGGATGTAGATATAGGCTTTTTGGCTTTGTATAGGTATACTGATTTGAATTATACTGTATTAAAAAATATAAGCGATTTTGTTCTAAGAAAATATAATACACCAGTGAAAGAATATATTCTTTCACGACAATTTTATAAGGCGGATCATGAATGGAAAAAGATACGGTATTATACCATGGAGGATATGAATGAAAAACCAGCGATACCTGAAAATTCTGAATATCAAGTCCTTGATATATTTGATGATACTAAAATTGAAAAAGAAATTTTGAAAATTTTGGAAGAACTTGCAAATAATATTTTTGTAATATAAGTGAGGAGATAGGATGGAAGAGCTAATTAAAAATGTGATATTGAAATACACAATGATAAAAGTAGAAAATTCAGAACAGAATCTATTGGATTTGCCTGTAGTAGAAGAGTGCTGGATATATGTGATAATGGAATTAGAGAATACATATAATTTGCCGATTATAAAATTGCTGGATGATATAAAAGTGGATGAGTTTAATTTGCAAACAATATGCGATAAATTAAATCACATACGAAAAGTAGCATTTTGAATTAGTTTATTCTATATCCGGAAATTATAATATGAAATATCATATATCTGTTTCTCTTGGCACCAATGAAGCGGAAATATTGATATTATTTTAACAGAAAGGAGGAGAACCGTATGAAGAAACTCAACAAAAATATGAAGAAAAACAGGAACACGATTGAGTCTTTTGGGTGCGTTTGTGGATGTGGTTGCCCATGTTCATATTGTGCTGCGACTTGGTTATCTCAGCATAATGCGGATGCTTCAAGAGTGGTTATTAGTAATGACAATAGCGTAATGTACTAACAAGTTATAGTTACTAGTACATAGAACAGACTGCCTTATACATTAAAATAAATAAGGTAGTCTGTTTCTAAAAAATATACGAAAACGTTAATAGTGTCAGGAAGGTATTTATAAGTTAAAGAGTTTATAATTGAAGTTTCGTGAAAAAGCGACAATTCTATAAGATATATGGAGGAAAAATGAAAAAAAGTGTTCTAGCAATTATGGTAGGTGCGTTGTGTATTATTCTTTCCAGCTGTCAGGAAACACCAGAGGAGAGTTCGGTAGTCAGCAAAGTGGATGGGATTAGCGAGGCGGCTGTCTGTGAACCTCTTAAAAAAGGAGAAAAGAGAGAGACAAATGTTCCAACGCATTGGAAATTTGAAGAAAAGAAAAGCAACGACCGTGTGGTTATCCAGGCAGATATTAAGTTGGGCGAACAAAGCATTGGCAATCTTCCAGTCATAGAGATGCAAAATCACGAGTTAACGCAGGAAGAACTGAATGGATTGATTGATTATTTTACGGACGGTGAGGAACTATATATGCCACAGATGGTGACAAAGGATGCGTATCAGGAAGTGTTAGACAGGATTTCCAGCAAGGAAGGAAGTTACTTGCAATCAGCATATTCTACATCGATTGCAGGGATTCAAAACGCAACCCGAGAGGGGATGGAGCTTGCACCGGATGAAGCGTCTGCACCGGAAAAGATGGAGATAAAATTTCAAAAAAAAACAGAGGATCACGGTGTGGAAGCGGCACGGAGTTGGATGAGTACTGAATTGGAAAACACAGATACAGAGGATTATTTTACTGCAGATGTGGGCGAGGACAGGAAGGCATATATAGAAGCAGAGCGGTATAATCAGGAAATTGACAATGACAGTAGTTTTCTCTGGATGGAGGGTTCTAATTTTATAGAAGAAGAAACAATAGAAACTGAGGAAATGCAGAGTGAGTATTACAGTAGCTTTGGCATGGATACCAACGGCTATACAGAGAAATTTCATGAACTGGCAGATGCGTATCGAAAGTGCATGGACAAGATCACCTTTACAGAGGAAGATGGAAAGGAACAGGCAGAACAAGTTTTAGAGGATTTAGGTATCGATGGAATGGGCCTTGTAGATTCTGATCGTACCGTGTGGTTCCCGAATGGCGCATGTTCAGAGCGCAATGGTCTGGGACTTGGTAGTGATGCTTTGTGGCAGGGAGATCTGGATAGAGGATTACCGGGATATCTGTATTGTTTTTCGAAAAGTGTAGAGGGTATTACTTCAGTTCCTGATGGCGTGGTTGCGGAAGAAACAGTGGATAGTTATGTGCCTCCGTTCCAGGTAGAAACAATCTCTATTCTGATAACAGAGGAAGGAATTAAATATTTTAAATGGGATGGGATATCGGAAGAAGTCTGTACGGTGACGGAAAATACAAAGCTTCTGCCTTTTGAAAAAATACAGGCAAAGCTGACAGATCAGATTTTTTATTGGTATTCCGGAAAAGGCCAGTCTGCCAACGACACTACCGCACTGGAGTATGATGTGGTAAACGCAAAATTGCAGTATACTTATACCACAGCCTATCAGGAGCCGAAACACGCATGGTTGGTTCCAGCATGGATTTTTACTGTCAGGGAAAGTATTGGTGGAAATTCTCTACAGGAGCTTTCTTATGTGATCAATGCTTATGATGGCAGTGTGATTGGAGAAGCATATTAGGGTTCAGCGACACTTGAATTTTTATTGACCATAGAATTACAAGGTTTATCATGAGAATAATAAATATGCGATATTTGGCTTGGATATATAACAGGTAAGAATAGGAATAGTGCAAATGATTAAGCTCGCATTGATTGATAACGGTATACCTTATCATATGAGAAATAACAGGAATCAAAGGATTGTTCATAAATCTTTTTTGGCTTCTAAATGCGATCCAAGTGAGTATAAAGACGATAAATCATTCCATGGCGCTGTATGCGTCGGAATTATCACAAGCATATGTAGTGATATAGAATTATGGGACTTGAATGTGACTGACTCTGCAGGAACAACACAGATCACAGTTTTGCTGGAAGCTTTGGAATGGTGTATTCAAAATAAAATAAAGTTAATTCACATGAGTCTTGGAACAATCAATTATTTTGATATTAAACCCTTATGGATTCAAATAAAAAGATTACTTGATGCTGATGCGATTATAGTAGCAGCATATCATAACAGAAATATAAAGACTTATCCAGCTGCATATCCAGGTGTTTTTGGTGTCAGGCAGGATCGTTATGGTCTTTTGGGAAATGGTCAAATTCTGTTTCAAGAACAAAAAGGTTATAATATTGAGAATTCTATTATAGCAAATTTTTCGTGGAATGGGATCGTAAATCAAGCCAATAGTTATGCGGCTCCTGTTGTCACTGGACATATTGCTACATATTTAAACAGAAAGCCCACAGCAGGATTTGATGATGTTATGGACTTTTTGATGACTATAGCAACGCATAAATCTGATTATCCGGATATACTAGAAAATGTAATAAGGGATAAAACCAATATAGAGATACCGGTAATTGCCGGTATTGATTTAGATTACGAGGAAATGATACAGCTAAAAGTGATGTTTAGTCAGAACGGTTATTACGCAATAAATCTGCAGAAAAATCCTTTAGATGAAAATGTAATTCCTTTAGAATATTATGACGATTCCAATGAGTCATTGAACGATATCCTTTATACAGTATATATAGCTTATGAACCTGATATTATTCTTTTGAATCAAGAGGAAGAAATATTTGAAAGTAGTAAGGCATCAGATATAGATATGTATATTGTGCGTAAAAATAATATGTATGAATTGTATGCAGAAGATCGAATAGGAATAACTTACAATATAGAGGATATATATGAGCTTGTTTGTCAATATTTTGCTTAACGAATAGTGAGGATGGCAATTGGATATGAGAGAAAATGGGAAAACATGGTATCGAATTTGTAAAATGTTGTGTGAATATAAAAAGTATTTTCCAGGGATTATCTGTTGCCTTTTGGGTTCATCATTCATAACGTTTATACACCCACTGCTTATAAGACAAATAACAGATTGTGGTATATTGCAGAAAAACATGAAATACATTCTTTTATTTTCTGTTATATTAATAATAATTTCTTTAACCCAGCAAGAGTTAAATATAATCCAAACAAAATTATTTTCAAATGTACATAATCAGTTTACACATTCTCTCTATAAAAAGACTTACTGGAAAATCAATAGGATGAAAATACAGTATTTTGCTGAAAGAGGAAGTGCAGAGATTATAAATACAATTGGTATGGATATTGATAATGTGTCATCTGTTGTGGATCAGATTACTCAGTTTTCTATATCATCAATTCTCCAAATAATAGGAGGAGTAGTTGGGCTGTCCTTATTAGACTGGAAATTAGCAATATTGATAGAAGCAATTATTCCACTGAAATTTATAATAGTGTCCTATTGTGCAAACAAGAAACGGGAAGTGTTTGAACAGTGGATTGAGGATAAACGAAAGTTTATGAGTTGGTTTGCCGAGTGTATAAATGGAATTCATGAAATGAAGCTCTGGAATCTGTTTCAGGTAAAAAAATCTCAATTTGAAGGTCTGCAAAAAGATTTGATGGATTCATATAAAAAGAACGCAATGCTAGATGAATATAGTACTGTCAGTGTTGTAGTAATAGACACGGTTGTAAATGCGTTATTATATATATTAAGTGGGCTTTTTATAATAAAAGGAGAATTCACTATAGGCGGAGCATTTGCTTTTATTACATATAGTGCATATGTTGTAAATCCAATTTCAGCATTGATAAACATTAAATATTATTTTGCGCAAATTGAGCCATCGGCAAAACGTCTTTTTGAGTTATGGGGACAACCGGAAGAATTGGAAATGAAATTATGTGAAATGAAACCTGAGAAAATTTATCAAGATAGGGATATGGTTTTTGAAGTAAAAAATCTTGTCTTTGGTTATGAACCAGGACACCCTATTTTAAATGGTATTTCACTATGTGTAAAAAAAGGGGAACGAATTGCGATCGTAGGAGAAAATGGAAGTGGCAAATCAACACTTTTGAACCTTTTGGCGGGATTCTACCGGCCACAAAAAGGAATAATAAAATTGTATGGAGCTCCTGTGGAATTGATGGATATACAAGATATGAGAAATAGAATTGCGGTTATAAGCCAAAGACCATATCTATTCCAAGGGACTATAGAGGAGAATGTTAATATCGATGGAAAGGCGTCAAGAGATGCAGTTGTTGAAGCATGTAGAAAAAGTGGTGCTTTAGGTTTTATTGAAAAATTGGATCATGGATTTGGACAAAAAATTGGACAAGATGGTGCAAAACTTTCTGGAGGAGAAAGACAAAAGATAGCTGTAGCTAGGGCTCTGCTGAAAAATGCAGACATTTTACTTATGGATGAGGCTACAGAAGGATTTGATGTTGAATCAAATGAAGCTTTACGTGAGTTATTACATAGTGAATTAAAAAATAAGACTATCGTTTTTATTACGCATAAGTATAAAGAACTGGAAAGTGTTGATAAAGTATATCGCCTTTCAAAAGGAATTTTAGAATTGGTGCGGAGTTAGAGATATAAATTTCTAATAGAACTGAGCCACTATGCATTTGACATATTGTATCAAACAGTAGGTTGATGACGAGATGATTGTAATGTATCGCAGATTGAACAAGCAGAGGAGCATATTTACAAGTTCTCAGGCATTGATGAAGGCAATATACCTAGACTATAAAAAATTTGAGATAGGAGGAGCGAAAAGTGTCAAAAAAAGAAAAGTGATCCTTATGTAAACGCTCCATGTCTAAGAAAAAATGGAAATGGACAAGCGCCTAGTCTTGGAGTGTATCTCAAAACTAGGCGTTTACATTATTGAGGCAATATATTTTACAAGTGTTTGTAGGAACCGTTAGTGCTTGGTGAGAAGAATACTTTTTGCCAGAGCAATTCCAGCTTGTGGATACAATTCTTGAATTGCTTGATATTTTTCTTCAATCAATTCGGGTTCGTCTGCCCATATATCCTCATAAATTTTCAAGGCTTTTTTAAAATGGGTTTTCGCTTGCGAAATATTTGCAGTGATCAGGCAGATACTTCCAAGGGATTCCTGTACCTGGGCATAATCCAAACAGTGGTTTGAATTATATTCTTTGATAATCTGTGCTAATTTCTGAAGAGCAGACAGGGCAAGGTCAGGTTCTTGTATTTCAATTAAGAGGACAGCATAATTATTAATCTGAGGAATACTGTCATTAGTATAAAGAAGCTGATATTGTTGTAAAAGAGAGATACCCATTTTCATGTGCCTTTTAGCGAGATCAAGTTGTCCGTTGATTCGGTAAAGCCCTCCAAGATTGGAATGGAGGTTGGAAACCAGGTGGGCATTTTCTTTTGTGGTTTCTTTTATTTGAGCAAGTGCTTCTTTTTCTAATTTTATCGCTTTTTCTGTTTTGGGTTCCAGAGTTGCCTGATAATCCAATAGTAAGGCACGGTCAGATGCAGTCCCGTAAGTATTTGCTTTTATAAAATGCTGTAGTTCCTGGATGATTTTTTTCATACCCTTTTGATAGTGGTACTTCTCCATATATGGAAAAACATCTTCTAAAAATAACAGGTATTGGGGAATATCGTCCTTTTCAATGAAAAGCATGATGTTTTCTACTGTTTGAAATAATTTTTTATAATAGCTAACTTCAATGCCATGCATCAAACATATTTTTTGCAGAGAATCCAATAACGTGTGGCAGCTTGTAACAGAAGGTGCGGTCTCGGAAACTGCAATTTCCTGAATCATTGGATGCAGAGAAATAGTATGCCGGAGACTTGACTGTACAAAACCTGTCTCGATCAGATCATTCACGTCATTTAAAGTAGGCAGCTCCAGCCATTTGGAAAATATACGGGCAGAAATACCAGATGAAGGCATAAAACACATATTGCACATAATATCCTGCTGTTTCCGTGATAAGGAGTATAACGAAAACAGGGTATGGATATGGTTGTAATAGGTGGCTTTTTTGCTCTGACCATCTTTCATTACTTTAATCTTATCTTCATTATGAAGAGAAGCCTTTTCCTCTTGAAGTTTTATCAATAATTGCTCTGGAGTTAAAATTCCATTTTCCAGAAGTTTGGCTGCCAGTTCGACAGCAAAAGTATGGTAGTGTACAGTTTCTATGATTTTTTCTACGATTGCCCGGTTTTCCTCTGCTTCTGAATAAAATACAGATGTCAGTTGAAAAAGAGTGGGTATATCTTTCAGTTCTTTTAATTGAAAACTACAGTATTCAGACAGTTGGCTTCTGGTTGTAAATAAAACCCGGCAACGGTATTTTAATACGACTGACAGGCAACTGTCCTGTGTGGATGTGACATTAAAATTGTCTATGATCAGCAGTGTATCAGATTTCAAAGAGCGTAAGAAACGGTTATGTCTTTGAAAACGTTCCTGCTCACTGATTTCTGGTGGATCATCAATAAAATCCATGTCTACAATATCTTGATATAGATTACCGGTGTATTCCATATAGAGAATATTGGTGTACTGTTTTCTGTATTGCTTTGCATAGGCTTTAGCAAGCTCGCTTTTTCCAATTCCGGCAATTCCATAAAGAAATATATGTCGGTTCTCTTCAAACAAAGTATGGAGTTCATCCAGTTCTTCTTCTCTTCCTAGAAAATGACGGCATGGTTTTGGGACTTCGCTGTCCATAATGTAATCCAGAACAATCGGAGATAGAACACCTCCTGCAATCAGTTTTTGATTTCTTGTATCACGTTTAATAAATTGCCGTTCCATACCAAAAGAAAGTACTTTTGCTAAAAACAACAGCCTTGAATCAGAAGGTTTATATAGAGATACAAGTTCCTGCTTTTTTGTATCCGAAATCGTATCGTCCTGTATGAATAACGTGTAAATGTCCTGTATAACCATGTTGCAGTCTGCCATTAAGGGAAGTAAGTTCCGCTGAATGGTTGTTGCCAGTTTTTTCTGATTGCTGGGTTTTGCATAATATGAGGTTATTTTGGGACTGATTTTTGCTTGTCCGGTTATCCAGCGGCAAATTAGACCATTATCCATAGAAAAATCTTCATTTATCGGATCATTCATAAAATCTTCAAATAATTCGTATAAAAAATCAGGTTGGTTCATCTGATTGCTTTCACTGATTTGATTTTTTAGGCATGTGCTAATAGAAGAAAAATCACATCGTTCCAACAGAAATCCCTCCTTTGGTTTTCGTGTTTTATATTCTTAAAGTCTTTTTATTATAACACGAACAAATGTTCCGGACAATAGGAATTGATACTGTATAGGAAGAAAATGAATCTTAAAAACTCAATCTGCGGTCAATTTCAATTCAATGTGATTGGTGCAGAATAATTTTAGAATGTAATCAGGCTTTCGAAAGCCGAATTCAATTCATACAGAACTTTTGTACAATCCTGCCGGCATAGGATGTAGAGAGAACTGTATGCTGAAGGAGGCATATAGCATGAATACGTTATTTGATTCTGTAGAAGTTCTGGATACAAAAAAAGAAATCCAAAAAGAGAATGTAAGCTATGAACATGCAGGATATCAGATTCGAGTGCATTTTAATGGGGAAAAGACATTGATCCAGTGCATTCAGAATCTTACTGAACGAAAAATTGCAGGTTGATTTTCTTAAGTTCTTGTTGTAAAATAAAGACAATTAAAGACAATGACTACGCAAGACCGATGAAAAGAGGGATAGAATGTATCAGGCAGGAATTTATTGCCGAATTTCCATTGAAGAGCAAAATAAAGAGGGTGAATACAGCAATAGTATTCACTCTCAGATTCAGATGGCAAGAGATTATATTGCAGAGAATAAAGATATTGCAGAGAAAAAAGTTTATGTAGACGATGGGGCTTCTGGAAGTAATTTTGAAAGAACTGAATTTCGGAGGATGCTGGCAGATATTGAGCTTGGTGTTATCAATATGGTGATTTTTAAGGACGTATCTCGACTTGGAAGAGAACATATTGATACCAACTATTATCTAGGCAAATATTTCCCGGAGAAACAGATTCGGATTGTTTCGATTCTGGATAATTATGATTCAGCCGTTGGAACTTATGATGAAATGTTAGAAATAAAAACTTTGCTGAATGATATGTATTTGAGAGATACATCCAGAAAGATTAAGACAACGATTCAGACCAAAAGAAGTATGGGCGAATATACTCCGAAACAGCCCCCCTTTGGATATGTGAAAAGTAAAACAATTCATAATCATCTGGAAATTGATCCTTATGCAGCCGAGGTTGTTCGAAGAATTTACAGAATGTATCAAAATGGATTTGGCTGTACGGTTATTTGCAGGACTTTGAATGAAGATGAAATCCCTTGTCCCGCAAAATATAAAAAGGAAGTTTTAAAAACCAATTATGTATGGGATTCGGGAAAAGGTCTGTGGACATCGTCTACTGTAAGTGGAATTTTAAAGAATCCGGTCTATACTGGGGCGGTTGTGATTCGGAAACATGAAAGACCGTCTTATAAGCTGAAATACAAAAAGGCAATTCCCCTGGAAGAAATGGAGCTGGTGCCGGATGCACATGAGGCAATCATTTCTAAAGAAGAGTTTGATAGGGTTCAGCAAATAAGAAAGGGGCGCAGAGTTTCCTATTTTGATAAAAACAATGAACCACATAAATATGTGGGACTGCTCTTTTGTGGGAAATGTAAAACAGCCATGCGAAAACGTTATCTGGCATCTCATAAAGACTATGACGGATATATGTGTGGTTTTCATCAGAAGCAGGGGCAGAATTACTGTGAGCTGAATCATATTACATTTGAAAAGCTGGATGAACTGGTTGTATTTGCAATCAACCAGCAATTGAAACAGATGAAGATGGATATGAAGAATCTGGAAACTCAGATCAGACAGAAACAGCCGGAACTGGATGGTAAAATTGCAAAATTGCAGGCAAAAATAGAAAGAAATCTGGAATACCGGAAACGAGCATATGAACAGTTTATGGATGAAGTACTTTCCAAAGAGGAATATCTGGAATTAAAACAGATGTATGAAACAGAGAATCAGAAATATCAAAAAGAATTATCAGAACTGAACCATGAAGAGCAAAGGCAGCGGGCGGCGGTCAATGAAACAAAGATATGGTTGGAGCACTTTAATCGCAGAAGAATAACGGTAAAGCAGCTTACCAGAGAAGCGCTTGTGGAGTTAGTTGATAAAATTTATGTATATCCAGAGCAGAAAATAGATATATATTTTAAGTTTGCTTCAGTAGAGAGTTCACCAGATAGAATACTTGAGAAAGATGGGGTGATATGATGTATCAGATGGGTGTATATTGTCGTCTGTCGAAGGATGATGGAGAGAATAAAGTTAGTGAGAGTATTGAAAATCAGATGAAACTGATTCGTGAGTATGTGACTAAATCAGAGGATCTGGAAATCGCAGATATTTATATTGATGACGGTTATTCGGGGCTTTATTTTGCGAATAGACCGGAATTTCAGCGGATGATGGAGGATATCTACAAAGGGAAAATTCAAGGCGTTATTACGAAAGATATTTCCCGGCTTGGGCGTGAACATATTGAAACCAGTAACTATATTGAGCGTGTTTTTCCATCTTTGGGTGTGCGTTATATTGCAATTTTGGATGGCGTGGATTCTGTTCATCACAGTAATGAAGAATTGGCACAGTTTAAGACGTTGTTTAATGATATGTATAGTCGTGATATATCTAAGAAAATCAGAGGTGCATTGACCGCCCAGAAGAAACGGGGACAGTTTATGTCTGGGTTTGCCCCATATGGATATGTAAAAGATCCGGCAGATAAGCATCATTTTCTTGTAGATGAAGAAGCAGCTAAAGTGGTACGGAGAATCTTTTATATGAGTTTGGAAGGATATTCCAGGGATGGTATTGCAAAGAAACTGAATCAGGAAGGAATTCTGACACCGTCAGAGTATAAGAGAAAGGTGCAGGGATTGAAATATGCCAATGCATTAGAAAAAGCGGGTGCAAAGGGCTGGGCATATCCTACGATCAATGTAATTTTGCGAAACAGAGTTTATACAGGGGCTATGGTACAGCATAAATCAGAAAAGATATCCTATAAAGTGGAAAAGTATCAATATATTCCAGAGGAACAGCAGTATATTGTGGAAGGAATGCACGAAGCAATTATTAGCAAAGATACTTTTGAGCAGGTACAGGAACTTATGAAGAAAAGAACACGGACACCGGGATTTAATAGCGAAGTGAGAAAGGTAAATCCATACGCAGGAATTATTGTTTGTGGAGATTGCGGATATAATTTCCAGAGGGTTACTTGTCGGGACGGTTATGAGTGCGGTACCTATCACAAAAAAGGAAACACAGTTTGTTATTCTCATTTCATTAAAAAAGAAGTATTGGATTCTATTGTAAAAAATGAAATCCAAAGACAAGCGGAACTGGCACTGAAAGAAAGTGATAAGGATGAAATATTAAAAGTAGCAGATAGGAAGAAGGAGGTGCAGAGACGATGTGCAGAAGCAGACCAGCAGATTGAACGGTTACAAAAAGAACTTGCGGCTGTCCAAAAGTATAAAAAGAAAACTTACGAAAATTATGTAGATGGTGTTCTGGATAAAGAAGAATATCTCTCCTATAAGGCAGAATATGAAAAGCAGGATAAAGATATCAGGGCGAAGATTCAGTTGGCAGAACAAGAGAAAGACAGCTTTGGAGAGGCAGAAGAATCTTATGAAAACTGGATAGAGAAATTTATCAAGTATGGAACATTATCCGAAGTGACAAGAGAAATTGTGACAGAATTGATTGAAAAAATTGTTGTGAATGGAGATAAGAGCATTGATATTGTATTTAAGTATCAGTCGCCTTATCCGGTAGAAAAACAGGCAGTGTAAAGACTGCAAATTTTTTTACAGTAATTTTCCCCTAGTTATAATGAACACACAGAGGGGATTCCCTTCTGGAAAATTATATTGATACGGTTGCGGCCGTGGGGCGGACGGTGATCGTTACAGGAACCGGAAATAACGGCAGCCAGCCCTGGCATGCAGAAGGGATCCTGCAGCAGGGAAAAACAGAAGCACTTCAACTGGCAGTGGGAGCTTTTGAGCCCACATTAAATGTACAGCTATGGAAGGATTATGAAGATGAGATGGAAATTTATCTGGAAAGTCCGTC
>Ga0129312_1000380_pt1 | contig 40135 bp, 30 predicted proteins | sample O827metagenome_FD_94434 | JGI IMG/M metagenome (GOLD analysis project Ga0129312, IMG submission 94434) | Orangutan group fecal microbial communities from Wisconsin, USA - O827 metagenome | ecosystem: Host-associated > Mammals > Digestive system > Large intestine > Fecal | place: USA: Wisconsin... | reverse complement strand
TGTCCCGGGTGGGCGGAACACAGAGCAGGGAGGAATGTGAATGTACGCGTTACTGTGGGTTTACTCATTGAAAACAGGGGGGAGGTGTGCTATTCTATAGTGTATATCGATAAAATCAAGGGCAGTATGTCTTCTCGCAGCCGGACAGCCCGGCCGGGGGAAATGGAGGAAAAAATGAAGCTTTTATCCTTATTGGAACATCTTGAATACAAATGCCTTCAGGGCAGCCTGGAACAGGAAGTTACATCTGTTGTATATGACTCCAGGAAGGTAGAGAAGGGAAGTCTTTTTATCTGTATCAGAGGTGCGGTGGCAGACGGACATAAATTTGTTCCGGATGTGATCGTCAGGGGAGCCGGAACACTTATTGTGGAGGAGCCTGTTGAGGCACCTTCCGGTGTAACCGTGATCCAGGTGGAGGATTCCCGCTATGCGATGGCATTTATATCTGCGGCATGGTTCGGACATCCGGCAGATAAGCTTAAGACCATCGGGATTACCGGAACCAAGGGGAAAACGACCACAACCTACATGGTGAAATCCATTCTGGAAAATGCAGGCTACAAGGTTGGACTGATCGGAACTATTGAGGCGATCATCGGAGCTAAGAAGATCCCGGCTGCGAACACCACACCGGAATCCTATGTGGTACAGGAGTATTTTAAGGAGATGGTGGATGCAGGCTGTGACTGTGTTGTGATGGAAGTATCCTCACAGGGGCTGATGCTTCACCGTACCCAGGGCTTTGTATTTGATTTTGGAATCTTTACCAATATTGAACCGGATCACATCGGGCCTAATGAGCATAAGGATTTTGATGATTATCTTCACTGCAAATCCATGCTCCTTAAACAATGTAAAGTGGGAATTGTCAACAGAGATGATGAACATTTTGAGAAGATTGTTGATGGTCATACCTGTCAGCTTGAAACTTATGGATTTTCCCCTGAGGCAGATCTTCGTGCTGAGGATGCTCAACTGATCGGAAGAAAAGGCTATCTCGGAATTTCCTATCATGTGAAGGGACTTATGGACTTTCCGGTAGAGATCGATATCCCGGGTAAATTCAGTATCTACAATTCACTGACAGCAATTGCTATCTGCCGTCATTTCAACGTATCCGAGGAAAATATTATCAAAGCGCTTAAGGTTGCCAGAGTCAAGGGTCGTATAGAGATGGTCAAAGTGTCTGATGAGTTTACGCTGATGATCGATTATGCACACAATGCAATGGCACTGGAAAGCCTTCTTGGCACACTGAAAGAATATCATCCTCACAGACTGGTATGTCTGTTCGGATGCGGAGGAAACCGTTCCAGACTTCGCCGTTATGAGATGGGAGAAGTTTCGGGAAATATGGCAGACCTTACTATTATTACTTCTGATAATCCCAGAAACGAGGAGCCGCAGGATATCATTGATGATATCAAGGTGGGAATGGCGAAGACATCCGGAAAATATGTGGAGATCCCGGATCGCAAAGAGGCCATTGCATATGCGATCCATCATGGAGAACCGGGAGATATTATTGTTCTTGCAGGAAAAGGTCATGAAGACTACCAGGAGATCAGGGGAAAGAAATATCCCATGGATGAACGTGTCCTGATCGCGGAGATCCTGGAAGAAGATAAGAAGAAAGAGTAACTGGATGATTTACGCAGATGTGATCATTGATATTTCACATGAGAAGCTGGACCGAAGCTTTCAGTACCGGGTACCGGAAGAACTGGAAGGTGAGATAAGGCCAGGAGTTGTGGTGAATGTACCCTTTGGAAAGGGAAACCAGCTAAGAAAGGGCTATGTTACCGGCCTGTCTGGAGAAGCTGCCTTTGAAAAAAACAGGATCAAGGAGATCAGGGGAGTTTCCACAGGAGAAGAGACTACAGAATCTAGGCTTATTGCTCTTGCGGCATGGATGAGGGACAAGTATGGTTCCACCATGATACAGGCACTGAAAACAGTCCTTCCGGTAAAAGATAAGGTAAGATCCAGAGAGAAGCGGATACTTCGGCTCTCTGCCTCAGAGGAAACTGCCGGTGCACTGCTTCAGGAGATTGCCGGGAGCAGGTATAAGGCAAGGGAACGTTTCCTGCGGGCACTGCTTGAGAGAGGCAGCCTGGATTATACTCAGGCTGTCAGGGAACTGGGAGCTTCTGCTTCCGTGGTGGATTTTTTTCTGGAAAAAGGAATCATAACAGCAGAAAACCAGGAGGTTTTTCGTATTCCGAAAACCAGCGGCTTTATGCAGGATGAAAGAGAGATCAGCCTTAACAGTCAGCAGCAGGAGGCTGTACAGCAGATCGTTGAGGAATGGAAAAATCCGGATCCCAGACCGGCACTTCTGTTTGGAGTTACAGGCAGCGGCAAGACACAGGTTTATATGAAACTTATTGAGACGGTGATCCGGGAGGAAAAGCAGGCCATTGTCCTGATCCCGGAAATTGCCCTGACTTATCAGACTGTGCGGCGGTTTTATGCATGTTTTGGAGATAAGGTATCTGTGCTGAACTCCAGGCTTTCCCAGGGAGAACGTTATGATCAGTTCAGAAGGGCGAAGCGTGGGGAGATCCAGGTTATGGTAGGTCCGAGATCTGCACTTTTTACTCCCTTTCCCAAGCTGGGACTTATTGTTATAGATGAGGAGCACGAGCCCACCTACAAAAGTGAGAACAGTCCCAGATACCATGCAAGAGAAACAGCCATACAGCGTGCCCTCATGGAAAATGCCAGAGTGGTCATGGGTTCTGCAACCCCGTCCATAGAGGCATACAGCAGAGCATGTGACGGTAAGTATCAGCTTGTAAGACTGGAAGCACGTTATGGGGAAAGACCTCTCCCGGAGGTATCGATCGTTGATTTAAGGGAAGAATTAAAGAGAGGAAACAGGTCAGTGTTAAGCGGGCATCTCCAGGAGGAGATGGAGAAGGCGTTTAACCAGGGAAGCCAGGTAATGCTTTTTCTTAACAGAAGAGGCTATGCAGGTTTTGTGTCCTGCAGATCCTGTGGACAGGTGCTGAAATGTCCTCACTGTGATGTCTCCTTAAGTGAACATAATGGCGGAAAACTGATCTGCCACTACTGTGGATATGAGACCTGGAAGCCGGAAATCTGTCCGGTATGCGGTTCACCCCACATAGGAGGATTTAAAGCCGGAACCCAGCAGGTAGAGAAAGCGCTGGGCAGGATTTTTCCCAAGGCAAGGGTACTTCGCATGGATTATGATACCACACGGACCAAGGACAGCTATGAGAAGATCCTGGCTTCTTTTGCGGCTCATGAAGCGGATGTTCTGGTTGGAACGCAGATGATCGTAAAAGGTCATGATTTTCCGGATGTAACTGTTGTTGGAGTCATAGCAGCAGACCTCTCCCTGAATATGGATGATTACCGGTGTGCAGAGCGGACCTTTCAGTTGCTGACACAGGCAGTAGGACGATCAGGCAGAGGAACAAAAACAGGCTGTGCGGTGATCCAGACATACCAGCCGGAGCATTACAGCATCCAGGCAGCAGCCGGACAGGATTACGATGCCTTTTATAAAGAAGAGATGGGGTACAGGCTTCTGATGGATTATCCGCCGGCGTCCCATATGATGACTGTTCTTGGCGCCTGTGAAGATCAGGAGCTTCTGCATAAGGGAATGTATTATATAGAAGCATATATCCGCAGGGTAAGCCCGGGAGAGGAACTTCATGTGATCGGGCCGGCAGCGGCTTCTGTAGGCAAAGTAAAGGATATATACAGAGAAGTACTGTATCTGAAGCATATGGATGCAGGGACTTTGATCACAGTAAGAGAAAAAGTGGAAAAATATATTGAGATAAATTCCGGATTCCGGAAAATATACATACAATTTGATTTTAATTAAAGGAGAAGAAAAATGGCACTTAGAACAATCAGAGTACAGGGAGATTCTGTACTGACAAAGAAATCACGTCCCGTGGATAAGATGACACCGAGGATCGGCGAACTGATCACAGATATGCTGGATACCATGTATGATGCAATGGGTGTGGGACTTGCTGCACCGCAGGTCGGGATCCTGAAGCGTATCGTGGTGATCGATGTGGGGGATGGCCCTATAGTGCTTATCAATCCTGAGATCCTTGAGACAGACGGTGAGCAGACAGGAGATGAGGGATGTTTAAGTGTTCCAGGAATGGCCGGACAGGTGACACGTCCAAACTACGTAAAGGTAAGGGCACTTGATGTAAGCATGGAGGAGCAGATCTATGAGGGAGAAGGACTTCTTGCACGAGCTTTCTGTCATGAGATCGACCACCTTGACGGAAAAATGTATACAGATCTTGTGGAGGGTGAACTTCACAAGGTAAGCTACGAAGATTACGACGATTCAGAAGAATAAAGGCGGGATATTTATGAAAATTGTTTATATGGGAACACCGGACTTTGCAGTGGCACCACTGGCTGCCCTGACAGAGGCCGGCTATGAGGTGGAGGCTGTTGTAACACAGCCGGATAAGCCAAAGGGAAGGGGCAAGACCCTGCTTCCGACACCTGTAAAGGAGGAAGCACTGAAGCATGGGATTCCGGTACTTCAGCCTGTAAAGGTGAGAGATCCGGAATTTGTAAAAGAGCTGGAGGCACTGGCACCGGATATTATCATAGTAGCAGCTTTTGGACAGATCATTCCCAAAAGTGTTCTGGATATGCCAAAATTTGGCTGCATTAATATCCACGCATCTCTTCTTCCGAAATACAGAGGAGCAGCACCTATCCAGCAGGCTGTGATTGACGGTGAAAAAGAATCCGGAGTTACCATTATGCAGATGGGGACCGGGCTTGACACCGGAGATATGATCTCAAAGATCGTGGTGCCGCTGGCTGAGGATGAGACTGGTGGAAGTCTTTTTGACAAACTGGCTGAAGCCGGAGCGAAGCTTCTTACAGAAACACTTCCTGCGATTTTTGACGGAACAGCAAAGAGGGAGAAGCAGCCGGAAGAAAGCCCGACACCTTATGCGGCAATGATCACAAAGCAGATGGGGCTTCTTGATTTTTCCAGAAGTGCTGCTGAGCTTGAACGTCTGGTAAGAGGAATGAATCCGTGGCCAAGTGCTTATACCTTCATAAACGGAAAGACATTAAAAGTGTGGAAAAGCTTTGTGGAAGAGAAGAAGGATACAGAAGCCACACCGGGAACCGTACTTTTTACTGATAAGAAGGGAATTCATGTAGCCTGTGCCAGTGACAGCCTTGTGCTTACCGAGGTGCAGCTAGAAGGAAAAAAACGTATGGAAGCAGAGATATTTTTAAGAGGATATCAGATAAAACCAGGTGACAGATTCAGAGATTCCAGGGAGTGACAGTATGTACGGATATGGATATTATGGATGGGGCTGGGATCCCACAATGATACTGCTTGTGATAGGTATGCTTCTGGCACTGGGAGCATCTGCCAAGCTGAAAAGCACGGTTGCGACTTACCAGAAAGTGAGGAGCCATTCCGGCCTTACAGGGGCAGACGCTGCTTACAGGATCCTTCGGGCGGCAGGTATCACAGATGTACAGGTAGTACCGATTCCGGGACACCTTACAGATCACTATGATCCACGGACAAAGACAGTATCCCTTTCTGAGGATGTGTATGGGAGAACTTCCCTGGTTTCCGTAGGTGTTGCGGCCCATGAGTGCGGACATGCGATCCAGGATGCTGTGAACTATGCACCACTGAATCTGCGTTCAGCCATTGTTCCGGCAGCCAATATCGGATCAGCCCTTTCCTGGCCGCTGTTTCTTGCAGGACTGATCTTTTCCATCCATCCCCTTGTGATGGTTGGAATCCTGCTTTTTTCACTGGCAGTGCTGTTTCAGCTTGTTACACTGCCTGTAGAGTTTAATGCTTCATCAAGAGCACTTAAGATGCTTGAAACAACGGGAATTTTAAGCCCGGATGAAAAACGGGGTGCGAGAAAGGTACTGACAGCGGCTGCACTGACCTATGTTGCTGCACTTGCACAGTCCATTCTCCAGCTTTTAAGACTGATAATCCTTGCTGGTGGAGGTAAAGATCGTGATTAGCGGAGTGAATGCAAGGGAGCTGATCCTGGAGATATTATTACAGATTGAAGAGGAGGGGGAACACAGCCATATCGCTATCCGTAACGCCCTCTCCAAGCACCAGTTCCTGCCGAAACAGGAGCGGAGCTTTATAACAAGGGTTTGCGAGGGAACCCTGGAATACCGGATCTATATTGACTATGTGATCAATTCTTTTTCCAAGGTTACTGTGGACAAGATGAAACCACAGATCCGGGAGATCTTAAGAAGTGCAGTATACCAGTTGAAATTTATGGACAGTGTACCGGACAGTGCTGTGTGCAATGAGGCAGTGAAGCTGGCACAGAGAAAGGGATTTTATAATCTGAAGCCCTTTGTGAATGGTGTGCTTCGCACAATAGCAAGAGAGATAGACAACATTAAGCTTCCTTCAAGGGAAGAAAATGAGATCCAGTATCTTTCTGTGAAATATTCCATGCCTGAAGCACTTGTACTTCGCTGGATCAGCAATTACGGTGTGGAAAAGACAGAACTGATGCTGGCGGATTTTCTGAAGGAGAAGCCGGTTACAGTAAGATGCAGGATCCACAAGACCCCCAAAACGGAAATCGTGGAAAGTCTGAGAGCTCAGGGGGTGAAGGTAGAGCAGGCACCTTATCTGCCCTATGCACTTCGGATCTCCAATTACAACCATATCCTTACCCTGGATGCTTTTCTGCAGGGAAAGATCCAGGTGCAGGATGTAAGCTCCATGCTGGTGGCTGAAGTGGCAGCTCCCCAAAAGGGAGATTATATCATAGATATGTGTGCTGCTCCGGGAGGAAAAACTCTTCATGTGGCAGACAAGATGGGAGACTACGGAACTGTGGACTCCCGTGATGTAAGCCAGTACAAGGTGGATCTTATTGAGGAAAATATCCGCCGTACAGATGTGATCAATGTGGAAGCCAGGGTACAGGATGCAACTGTTTATGATGTGGATTCAGAAGAACTGGCAGATATTGTTCTGGCAGATGTTCCGTGTTCCGGTTACGGAGTCATCGGCAAAAAGCCGGAGATCAAATACAGGATGACTGCCCAGAGACAGGAGGAGATCATAATTCTTCAGAGAACCATTCTTGACAGGGCATCCCAGTATGTAAAGAAAAATGGTGTGCTGGTATTCAGTACCTGCACCATTGCAAAAGAAGAAAATGAAGAAAACATGATATGGTTTATGAACCATTATCCGTTTAAGCTGGAAAGCCTGGATCCATGTATCCCACAGGAGCTTCGCTGCAAATCCACAAAACTGGGATATCTGCAGCTTCTTCCGGGAGTGCATGATACAGATGGATTCTTCATTGCTAAATTCAGAAGGATATAAAATATGACAGATGTAAAATCCATGACAATGGAAGAACTGAAAAGCTTCATGGTGGAACTGGGAGAGAAGCCCTTCCGGGCAAAACAGATCTATGCCTGGCTTCATCAGCAGCTTGTGACCTCCTGGGATGAAATGACAAACCTGTCAAAGAGTCTCAGAGAAAAGCTTTCTGATTATCCGATCACTGCACTGAAACAGGCAGATGTGCGGGTATCCAAAATTGACGACACAAGGAAATACTTATTTCAATTGGACGACGGAAATGTGATCGAAAGTGTACTTATGAGATACCACCACGGAAATTCCGTATGTATTTCCTCACAGGTTGGCTGCCGCATGGGCTGCAGATTCTGTGCCTCTACCATAGGTGGACTGACCAGATGCCTGGAACCGTCAGAGATGCTGGATCAGATTTACAGGATCCAGGCAGATACGGGCGAGCGTGTGGCAAATGTGGTGGTTATGGGAACCGGTGAGCCAATGGACAATTATGATAATCTGATCCGCTTTATCCGCATCCTTACAGATGAGAACGGACTTGGGATCAGCCAGAGGAATGTTACGGTATCCACCTGTGGAATTGTGCCAAAGATGTATGACCTGGCAGAAGAAAAGCTGCAGATCACCCTGGCTCTTTCACTTCATGCGCCCAACGACGAGAAGCGCCGGGAGCTGATGCCTGTTGCAAACAAATATTCCATGGATGAGGTTCTCAAGGCGTGCAGGAATTATTTTGATAAAACCGGAAGAAGGATCACATTTGAATACAGTCTGGTTGCCGGGGTGAATGACAGTGCGGAGGATGCCAGGGAGCTTTCCGGAAGGATCAGGGGAATAAACTGCCACGTTAATCTTATTCCTGTGAATCCCATAAAGGAAAGATCCTATGTCCGTTCTACACGACAGGCTGTGGAGAATTTCAAAATAAAACTTGAAAAATATGGAATTAATGTTACTATTAGAAGGGAAATGGGCAGCGATATTGACGGTGCCTGTGGACAACTGAGAAAAAGTTATATGGAAAAAACAGAAAGCGAGAAGTGACATGAGGATATATTCAGCTACTGATGTAGGGCAGAAGCGGAAGATGAATCAGGATTACGTATTCGCATCCGAAGGTCCGGTGGGAAATCTGCCTAATCTTTTCACAGTCGCAGACGGAATGGGAGGCCATAATGCCGGTGACTATGCATCCTCACATGCAGTACAGATTCTGGTGGAAGAGATCCGTAAGGATGCGGATTATAATCCGGTAAGGGTCATCCGTCATGCCATTGAAACTGCAAATACTGAAATCCGCAACTGTGCACAGGAAGACGAGAAACTGCGGGGAATGGGAACTACTATGGTGGTTGCCACTATCGTAGATCAGTACGCCTATGTTGCCAATGTAGGAGACAGCCGTCTTTATGTGGTTGATGATGAGATCCGCCAGATTACAAGGGATCATTCTCTTGTTCAGGAAATGGTGAGAATGGGTGAACTCAGTGAGGATGAAGCCCGGAACCATCCGGATAAGAATATCATTACAAGGGCACTTGGTGCTGAGAAGACAGTGGATGTTGATTTCTTCGATTTCAGGCTGGAAGAAGGCTGTACGATCCTGATGTGCTCAGATGGACTGAGCAACATGGTCCAGGATAAGAAAATGGAAGAGATCATACTGGATCCCGACACGGATATTGATCAGAAGGGCAATAGGCTCCTTCGGGAAGCAAATCAGAATGGTGGTAAAGATAACATCGCAGTGGTGCTTGTTGAACCATTCACGAATGAGGTGGAAGCATGTTGAAAACAGGAACGATCATAGCAGAACGCTATGAGATACTTGGTAAGATCGGAACCGGCGGTATGGCAGATGTTTACAAGGCTACGGATCATAAACTGAACCGTTTTGTGGCTGTAAAAGTCCTGAAACCGGAATTCAGAGAGGATACTACTTTTATCCGTAAATTCAGAAGTGAAGCTCAGGCAGCGGCAGGTCTGACACACCCTAACATTGTCAATGTATTTGATGTGGGTGATGACGGCGGTGTTTATTACATCGTTATGGAGCTGATCGAGGGAATTACTCTTAAGGAGTATATCTCCAAAAAAGGCAAGCTTTCTATCAAGGAAGCTACCAGTATTGCAATTCAGGTATCTATGGGACTTGAAGCGGCACACAATCATGGGATCGTGCACAGAGATGTAAAACCACAGAATATCATTATCTCTACAGACGGCAAGGTTAAGGTGACAGATTTTGGAATTGCCAGGGCTGCGTCCTCAAACACGATCAGTTCCAATGTTATGGGATCTGTACATTACAGTTCACCGGAGCAGGTGCGTGGTGGATACAGTGATGAGAAGAGTGACATTTATTCACTGGGTATCACACTGTATGAGATGGTGACAGGAAGAGTGCCGTTTGACGGGGATACTACAGTAGCAATTGCCATTAAACATCTTCAGGAAGAAATGGTGCCGCCAAGTGTTTATACACCGGGTCTTCCATACAGTCTGGAACAGATCATCCTCAAGTGTACACAGAAGAGTGTGGATCGCCGTTACAGCCGTATGGAGGATGTGATCGCAGATCTGAAACATTCACTGATCGACCCGCAGGGTGATTTTGTGAAACTTACTACAATAGATACAGATGCAAAGACTGTAGTGATTTCGGAGGAAGAGCTTGGAGAGATCAAGCATACTCCGAAACAGGTGTCCAAGGCAGATATCTCCAAAATCGAGGAGAATGACCTGGAAGAAGAGGATTACGATACAGATTATGATGATGCAGAGGATGATGCCTACGATAAGAAATCCGGCAAAAAGGTCCGGGCAGAGAAGGCTGACCAGAAGTCCGGCGGCATGGGACTGACTATAGCGGCACTTATCGGAGGAGCTATTGTCCTGGTGGCTATTGTTGTGATCGTTGGGCGTTCCGCAGGTCTTATCGGAGGTGGAAACAGCGGCACCAGCAGCAGGCAGGAGGCCGGGACAGAGAGCCAGACCCAGGATGCCAGTGGAATGGTAACAGTGCCGGATCTGGTAGGCAAGTCCGAGGATGAGGCGAAACAGATCGCAAATGAAGCGAATCTGGGCGTACAGATGGCAGGAGAGGAAGCTTCCAGTCAGGCAAAAGGAAATGTATCCCGTCAGGATATCCAGGCAGGAACACAGGTTGCCAAGAACTCTACTGTAAAGTACTGGATAAGTACAGGAACGCAGCAGGTGACAATTCCGGATCTGGATGGACGTACAGGCATTGAGGCACAGCAGACACTGGAAGACCTGGGACTTACTGTTACAGTTCAGAAAGAGTACAGCGAAAAGGATGATAACGGATATGCAGTTGTAGATCCGGGATATGTATATTCTGTAGATCCGGCGGCAGGAACTGCTGTACAGGGTGGCTCTGCAGTAACTCTGACTGTAAGCCGCGGACTTGATTTTGGCTCAAATGCTGAGGTACCAAGTGTAGTTGGAATGACAAAGAATGAGGCGCTTACCACTCTTGGCAAGTTTATTGATATTCAGGTAACAGAGGAGCAGAGCAGTGAGGCGGCAGGAACTGTCATTGCACAGAATCCGGAGGCCGGCGAATCAGCAGATCCGGATCAGCCTATCAGCATCACAGTAAGCTCCGGAGATCAGGCTCCGTCATCTGAGACTGCCACACCAACGCCGGAGGCAGGAACCACAGATACACAGAATACAGCAGATACAGCTTCCGCAGATGAAAGCACATCAGGAAGTACAGATGTTGCCAACGGAACAACGGATACAACAGCTTCATCAGGAACTACCACTTCCACAGCCAATGCAGGCAGCAACTGGAAGTGCACACAGACTCTTGACACACCGTCCGGTTATCAGGGCGGAGCAATAAGGCTGGAACTGATCCAGACTGTAAACGGAGCCATGCAGGCATCTACAATCCTGGACGGACAGACTGTAACATTCCCATATCAGCTTGATGTTTCAGGAGCTGAGGGAGTTTCTGAGGGAACCATTTATCTGTCAGAGGAAGTTGACGGCAATTACCAGCAGTTAGGCTCCTATGCAGTGACATTTAAGAAAGCAGAGTGATCATGCAGGGAAAGATCATAAAAGGAATCGCAGGTTTTTATTATGTCTATGCGGAAGATGGCAATACCTATGAGTGCAGGGCAAAAGGTATCTTCCGTAAAGATAAGAAAAAACCTCTGGTGGGAGATGATGTTGAGATCACGGTCCTGGATGAAAAGGAACTGGAGGGAAGTGTAACGGCGATCAGGGAAAGAAAGAATTCCCTGATCCGTCCGGCTGTCGCCAATGTGGATCAGGCACTGGTGATCTTTGCAATGGAGAACCCGAAGCCGAATTTCATGCTTCTGGACCGTTTCCTTATTATGATGGAGAGGGAGGAAGTTCCGGCGGTGATCTGCTTTAACAAGAAAGATCTGGCAGATGAGAAGGAACTGGAATTTCTGTGCAGCACATATGAGAGCTGCGGATATCAGGTGATACTTTCCAGTGTACTGGAAGGGGAGGGACTTGAGGAAATCCACAGAATACTTAAGGGCAAGACCACAGTGGTGGCAGGTCCGTCAGGTGTAGGCAAGTCATCCATCACAAACTCCCTGCAGGAAGAAATAGAAATGGAAACAGGAGAGATCAGCAGAAAACTGAAGCGTGGCAAGCATACCACCCGCCATGCACAGATCGTGCCTATAGCGCAGGATACATTTCTGGTGGATACTCCCGGATTTTCCTCCCTGTATATTGAGAACATGGAGGAGCAGGAACTTAAGGATTATTTCCCGGAGTTCCGCAGGTATGAGGATCAGTGCCGTTTTCAGGGATGCCGGCATATACATGAGCCGGGCTGTGCTGTAAAGACGGCTCTTGAGAACAATGAGATCAGCAGGCTGAGATATGAGGATTATCTTGCACTGCATGAGGAATTAAAAGAGAAAAGGAGATACTGAATTCATGGAATACCGATTGTGCCCGTCGATTTTATCAGCAGATTTTAACCGACTGGGTGAACAGATTAAAATCCTGGAAAAGGAAGGAATACGATATCTGCATATTGATGTTATGGATGGTGACTTTGTGCCAAGCATATCATTTGGAATGCCGGTGATCAGATCCATAAGAAAAGAATCCAGTCTGTTTTTTGATGTACATCTGATGGTGACAGAACCGGAGCGGTATATCCGCGATTTTGTTGAGTGTGGTGCGGATTCTATTACTGTACATGCTGAGGCATGTGAAGATCTGGAGCGTACTCTGGAACAGATCCGTGCAGCAGGAGTGAAGGCTGCAGTCTCTATTAAACCGAACACACCGGTAAATGACATCAGCCATCTTCTGGAGGATGTGGACATGGTTCTGGTGATGACTGTACAACCTGGATTTGGCGGACAGAAGTACATGGATGAATGTACAGAGAAGATCCGCGAACTGAGGAATCTTATTGATGAGGAAGAACTTGATGTGGATATTCAGGTAGACGGAGGAATCAATGATGATACTCTGGAAACGGTTATGCGCGCAGGTGCCAATCTTATGGTTGCCGGTTCCTGGGTATTTAACGGAGATATCGCATACAACGTAAAACACATCACAAAAAAAATTCACAGTATCCAAAAAGAGCTGGACTGAAATATGATTGATACGATAATTGTGAGCGGGGGCAATATCCAGGATGGTTTTGCCCTCGGTTTTTTAAAAAAGATTGAAAATAAATGTGGCAGAAAAAACATTATACTGATTGCTGCAGATAAAGGAATGGAATGGTTCATGAGGAATCCGGAATTTGTGCCGGATCTTGTGGTTGGGGATTTTGACAGCCTTTCCAGTGAGGGACAGGCGTATATGGACACAGTGAAGGGTGTGGAGATTCTTCGCCTGAAGCCGGAGAAGGATGACTCAGATACCCAGTCTGCCATGAACCAGGCAGTGAAGAGAGGCGCAAAGGAGATCCTGATCCTGGGCGCAACGGGAACAAGGCTGGATCATGTTATGGCCAATATGGGACTGATGTCCCTGGGGAAAAAGCTGGGAGTGAAGGTATCGATTGTAGATAACTGCAACTATATCACACTGATCCCAAGTGGAACGATCCTCAGAAGAGAGGAACAGTTTGGCAGATATGTATCATTCTTTTCTGTCGGAGGAGATGTAACAGGAATGACACTGAGAGGCTTTAAGTATCCGCTTGAAGGGTATCATCTTAAGGTGGAGGACAGCGGGCTTACTGTGAGCAACGAGATCCAGGAAGAGACAGCAGAGGTCATATATCAGTCCGGGCAGCTTATGATGATCATGTCCAGAGACTGACAGAGCACCATGCTTGCGAATTCAGTCAGCCTGTGGTAATATGAAAAAGCGCAAATAGCACGCAGGTTATCCTGTTTTACTGGCATAAGTGCCCGAAAACACCGTAAAATCAATACATTTAAAGGAGATATAGAAAAAAATGAAACTTGGAATCGTAGGACTTCCAAATGTTGGAAAAAGTACATTGTTTAATTCACTGACAAAGGCCGGAGCAGAATCCGCAAACTATCCTTTCTGTACCATCGACCCCAATGTGGGAATCGTAACAGTGCCGGATGAGAGACTCCGTCTTCTGGGAAACTTTTACAAATCCAAAAAGGTGACACCGGCAGTGATCGAGTTTGTAGATATCGCAGGACTTGTAAAGGGCGCATCTAAGGGAGAGGGACTTGGAAACCAGTTTCTTGCCAACATCCGTGAGGTAGATGCTATCGTTCATGTTGTCCGCTGTTTTGAAGACTCCAATGTTGTACATGTTGACGGAAGCATTGATCCGCTCCGTGATATTGAGACTATCAATCTGGAACTTGTATTTTCAGATCTTGAGATTCTTGAGAGAAGAATCGCCAAAGTTACCAAGACTGCACGTATGGACAAGGAAGCAGCCAAGGAGCTTGCTTTCCTTGAGAGGGTTAAGAAACACCTTGAGGACGGCAAGCTTGCCATCACACTGGAGACAGAGAATGAGGATGAAGAGGCATGGCTTGGAACCTATAATCTTCTTACAGCAAAACCGGTGATCTACGCAGCCAATGTTGCTGAGGATGATATTGCTGATGACGGTGCAGATAATGATCATGTCAAGGCAGTACGTGAGTATGCCGCACAGCAGAACAGTGAGGTATTTGTTATCTGTGCGCAGATCGAGGAAGAGATATCAGAGCTTGATGATGATGAGAAGAAGATGTTCCTGGATGATCTGGGACTTGAGGAGTCCGGACTTGAGAAGCTGGTGCGCGCAAGCTATCATCTTCTGGGACTTATGAGCTTCCTTACAGCAGGTGAGGATGAGACAAGAGCATGGACTATCAAGATTGGTACCAAGGCTCCCCAGGCAGCAGGTAAGATCCACACAGATTTTGAGCGTGGATTTATTAAGGCAGAGGTTGTAAACTATCAGGATCTTCTTGACTGTGGTTCTTATGCAGGCGCAAGAGAGAAGGGTCTTGTACGAATGGAAGGAAAAGACTACATTGTTAAGGATGGAGATGTGATTTTATTCCGATTTAACGTGTAATCAGGTGCTTTTATGGATATGTCGATTCGCTTTCCCGGACTGAATCTGATTCTTGACTATGTGCCGGAATCTTTCAGCATATTCGGGTTTGAAATAACCATATACGGGATCCTGGTAGCATTGGGAATGATGCTGGGAATTTCCTTTGTGGTACTTGAGGCGAAAAGGAACCATGAAAATCCGGACAGATATCTGGATCTGGCCATTGTGTCCCTGATCACAGGAGTGATCGGAGCACGGCTTTCTTATGTGGCTTTTTCGTGGAGCCTTTACAAAAATGACTATATGCAGATATTCAATACCAGAGCCGGAGGCATGATCTTTTACGGCGGTCTTCTTGGTGGTGTGCTGGGAGCGGCTGTGTACTGTCTGATCCGGAAACTTTCTTTCTGGCAGATGGCAGATATTTCCTGTATGGGAGTTCTCATTGGACAGATAATAGGAAGGTGGGGAAACTTTTTCAGCAGGGAATCCTTTGGAGAATACACAGATAATGTGCTTTCCATGCAGCTTCCGCTTACTGCGGTACGTGCAGGAGAGGTTACATCCGGAATGAGGGACAGCCTTCAGAATATTGATGGTGTTTCCTATATCCAGGTTCAGCCTGCATTTCTTTATGAGAGCCTCTGGTGCCTGTTTCTGTTTATACTGTTGCTGGTATGGCTCAGGAAAAAGAAATTTCAGGGTGAGATATTTCTGCGCTATCTGGCAGGCTACGGACTGGGCAGATTCTTTATTGAATGGATGCGTACAGATAAGGTGGTATTTCCGGGAACCCATATAGCAGTTTCTCAGATCATATCAGCAGTATTGTTTGTGGTCTGTTTTGTCGTTGTGGTAGTGAAGCGTATCATGGCGAGAAAGCGTGACGCAGCCCGCAGACGCAGAAGGGAACGTGATTATGAGGCAGAGGAAAACCGGAAGAAAGAAGAGGATGCAGATTCCAGAGCTGTTGATGCGATTCTGGAAGAGCTTACCGGAACTTATGATGAAAGCAGAAAATCTTTACGGGAACAGGAAGATGATCCGAAGAAAGCCAAAGGAAATTCCGGACAGCCTGAAGAACAGGAAGTTTTGGAGGAAAAGATGCCGGCGGCTCAGGCAGATGACGGAGAAATTCAGGAAGAGATCCCTGCTGGCGGTGATACGGTTCCTGCAGAGGATCCTGAACAGAAAGATAAGCTCCGGGAGTGATATACAAAGCAGCCTGAAGCTGAGCCGAAAGATAGACTGGCTTCTTGAAAAATATTACGGGATATGATACAGGTTACCAGAACGCTGTTTTGCAGACAAATGTGCCGCGAAACAGCGTTTCCTTTTACAGGAGGAGATTTATGAGCAAAAAAAGGAAAAAACCCAAAATTGAATTCCGATATTACAAGCTTCCGGCAGGAAGTCCGGTTCTGGCTCTTCTGGGACAGAAGTGGGTGCAGAATTATGGAAGGGATGTGGACTATCTCCATTTTCATAATTACCTGGAGATCGGTTACTGCTATGAAGGGGAAGGCAGTATAACACTTGGGAAGGAAGAGGTACGCTTCCATGGCGGGGAATTTACAGTGATTCCAAAAAATTATCCTCATACCACATTAAGTGATATTGGTAATATCAGCCGCTGGGAATATCTGTTCATTGATGTGGATGAAGTGCTTAAAAATATCCAGGATAATCCCATGCGTCTGGAGCGCATAGTGCAGAGGGTCAATTCCAGGGCACTTTTTCTGAAACAGGAGGAGATACCTGGAATGGCCGCCAAGATTTTGGGAATCCTGGATATCATGCGCCAGATGGATGAATTTTATCAGGAGGAAGCAAGAGGGATCCTGGTCGCTCTTCTTGCGGAAATCGCAAGATATAACTGTGGAGATAATGAGGAGCGTCTGGACGGGAACGAGAGCAGCAAGATCACAGGAACCGTTTCCAGGGCGCTGGACTATATTTCCACCCATTATATGGAGGAGATCAGGGTGGAGGATCTGGCAAGATACTGCTATATCAGTGAGACACATTTCCGGAGGGTATTTTCCTCCTATATGAACGCAAGTCCCCTGGACTATATTAATACAGTGCGGATACAGGCTGCATGTGAGCATCTGAAAAAATCAGATGATTCCATTGCGGATATTGCACACAAATGTGGATTTACAACAAACTCCACGTTTAACCGGAATTTCCGCCAGGTTACGGGAACCACACCGGCAGAGTGGAGGAAACGCCTGGAAAATTATGAACGTCAGCTTCTTAATTTTGATATATATACAGAGGAGGGATGGTAGAATGTACGATTACAGGATCGTGGAACAGGTAACCAGAAAGAAAAAAGCCATGTCAGGTGTTCTGAGAAAAGTGATGGTGTTTTTTGCAGTTATATTCATACTTATGGGAATCATGATCTCCCAGGCATTTATGCTGGCAGGTTTTCTTCTGTTGGCACTGTATTTCCTTTATGATATTTTCAGTCAGAGGGATTATGAATATACCATGGACAAAGAAACCCTGACTATTGATGTGATATACGGAAAAAAGTACCGCAAAACTGCCCATGAGCTGGATCTTGATGAGATGGAGGTCACAGCGCCTCACTGGCATGATTCTGTGGCAAAATACAAAAAAGGCACAGGTACGGAAAAGCTGAAAAAATATGACTATACGTCCTATGAAGAGGATACTCCCTACTACACTATGATCACCAGGGAAAACGGACGTAAGATCAAGCTTCTTCTGGATCTGACAGACCCTATGCTGCAGACTCTGAAAACGAAATATCCGTCGAAGGTTTTTTTTGCATAAAAATCTGAAAAGCGTGCTGAAACAGGCAAAAACAGGACGAAACAGGACGAAAAAACAGGGGAAACGCGATTGTTTTTGGAAAGTACCATGTACAAAATAACCAAAAACAGACGCGTTTTTTTGTGCAATAACGAAAAACGATAAAAAATAGACAAAAAACAACTTTTTTTGACTTTGGTATAGTGCAAAACACATGAAATAGTTGAAATTGCACATTATTTGGACGGTTCTGCACACTATACCATATATGCCTTTGCTATAATAACAATCACAAGGTATCCGGATAAGAAATACGAACATAAAGGGAGGAACAAAAAATGAAGAAAAAATTACTCACAGTTATGCTTGCAGGGGTTATGACACTTTCCATGGGAGCTATGGCTTCTGTAGAGGTTTCTGCAAAGGATAAAGGCGACGACAATAAACTTACCGTATGGGCATGGGACCAGAACTTCAATATCAAGTCAATGCAGATTGCAGCAGACCAGTATGCAAAGGATCATGACGGATTTTCAGTAGACATCATCGAGACATCTTCCGACGACTGCCAGACCAAGCTTACAACAGCAGCTAATGCCGGTGACTACAGCACATTACCGGATATCGTTCTTATGCAGGACAACAGCTATCAGAAATATCTGAAGAGCTATCCGGATGCGTTCACAGATCTCAGCGATATGGATATCAACTGGGATGACTTCGGTAAACTGAAACAGTCCTACTCCATGTTAGATGACAAGCATTACGGAGTTCCGTTTGACAATGGTGCTGTTATCGCCTGCTATCGTACAGATATCCTTGACGAGGCAGGATATACGATCGATGATCTGACAGATATCACATGGTCCAAGTTCATGGAGATCGGTAAAGACGTACATGAGAAGACTGGCAAATATCTTCTCACAAGTGAGGCAACAGGCGGAGATACCATGATGATGATGATCCAGTCCTGTGGAGCCAACTTTGTAAATGATGATGGCGAGGCTTACATCGTAGGAAATGAGGTTGCAGAGAAATGTGTAGATCTTTACACAGACCTTATCAAGAACGATGTAGTTAAACTTGTAAACAACTGGGATGAGTACATTTCCACAATCACAAGCGGTGAGGCTGCCGGTATCGTAAACGGTAACTGGATCACAGCTACACTGATGTCCACTGAGGATCAGAAGGGACTGTGGCAGATCACAGATATGCCTAAGGTTGATGATGTAGACACAGCCACAAACTATGCAAACAACGGTGGATCTTCCTGGTATATCACATCCAACTGCAAGAATGTAGAGCTTGCTGAGGACTTCCTTGCAAGTACATTTGGTTCAAGCACAGACTTCTACGATGCGATCCTTCCTGAGACAGGCGCTATTTCCTGCTACCTGCCGGCTGGTGAATCCGATGTTTACAACGAGCCAAGCGAGTTCTTCAACAAACAGGCAATCTTCTCCACAATTGTTGATTACTCTTCCAAGATTCCGGAATTCACAAAGACCCCTTACCACTATGAGGCAAGAGAGTGCATCAACACAGCAGTTGTTAATATTGTAAACGGAACAGATAAAGAGTCTGCACTTCAGGAGGCTCAGGATACACTGGCATTTAAGATGACAGAGTAATCCTCTGTATAAGAATATCAGGGAATATTAACAGATTATAGGTAACGAAAGCAAGGGACTGCTTGCAGTCCCTTACTTTATGCCAAAAGCATGAAATGAAAGGGGGATTCTCAGTGAATTCCAAGAAAAAAGGTATGACATTGCTGGCAAAGCAGAGGGCCGCAGGCTGGACTTTCCTTGCACCGGCAACGATCATGATCGCGATCATGAGTTTTTATCCGATGATCCGGGCATTTCTCCTGTCCCTGCAGACAGGTGCCGGCGCAAACATGCGTTATGCAGATCCGATCTTCAGTAACTATAAACGTATTCTTGCAGACAAGGTATTCCAGCAGTCCATCGGAAACACATTTCTGTATCTGATCATTCAGGTTCCGATCATGCTGGTACTGGCTATTCTGCTTGCGCAGCTTTTGAATAACAAAGATCTGAAATTCAAAGGACTTTTCCGTACATGTGTATTCCTTCCATGTGCGACATCCCTTGTATCATACTCTTTGATCTTCCGTTCCATGTTCGCTACAGATGGTCTGGTAAACAGTATCCTTATCAAGCTTGGCATCCTTTCAACAGGTTATAACTTCCTGGGAAATGCAACAAGTGCGAAGATCGTTATTATCATCGCCCTGATCTGGAGATGGACAGGTTATAACATGGTATTCTATCTTGCAGGCCTTCAGAATATTGAGTATTCCGTATATGAGGCAGCCAAGATCGATGGTGCCAACGGCTGGAAGACTTTCTGGAAAATCACAGTCCCGCTTCTTAAACCAACCATCATCATGACATTTATTATGTCTATCAACGGTACATTACAGTTGTTTGATGAGTCTATGAACCTGACCAAGGGTGGTCCTGCAAATACAACCATCACAATGTCACATTATGTTTATAACACATGTTTTGTCAATGTACCTAACTTCGGATATGCGGCAGCAATGTCCTTTATTATCTTTATCATGGTAGCTATACTGGCATTTATCAATTTGAAAGTAGGTGATACACGTGACTGAGAAGAAAAACAAGTCAGCGATCCAGAGAAGATTGATTCCTACATATATTTTTCTGATCATCGTGTCATTTATTTCGGTATTCCCTCTGTACTGGATGATCGCAGCAGCAACAAATACATCAACAGATGTATCACGTGGTAAGCTCCTTCCGGGCGGAGCATTTATGGAAAACTTTAACAATCTGGTTGCTCAGCAGCCACTGTGGAGATCCCTTGGAAACTCCCTGTTCTATGCCCTTCTCACAACTGTGATCTGTCTTCTGATCTGCTCCATTGCAGGATACGGATTTGAAGTATATCACGACAAGGGCAAGGACTTCCTGTTTTCCATCCTTCTTCTGGCTATGATGGTTCCGCAGGTTGCGACCATGGTACCGTTGTTCCAGATGTTTTCCAAGGCACACCTTCTCAATACAGCAGTTGGATTTATCCTTCCGATCATTTCCACACCGTTTATGATCATGATGTTCCGTCAGAATGCCAGATCATTCCCGGTAGATATTATCGAGGCGGCACGTATTGACGGTCTTGGAGAGATCAGGATCTTTTTCCAGATGTTTATTCCGACCATGAAATCTACATATGCGGCAGCAGCAGTTATCACCTTCATGAACGCATGGAACTCTTATCTGTGGCCGAAGGTAATCATGACAGATAATGATTCCATCACAATGCCAATGTTGATCGCCAACCTGATCACAGGTTATAAGACAGATTATGGTATGCTGATGTGTGGTGTACTTTTCTGTTCTATTCCTACTATGATCGTATTCTTTGTATTACAGAAACAGTTTGCAGAAGGTATTACAGGTGCAGTTAAATAATTGCCGGTACCTCTGGCAGAAAATGCTCTCCCGGAGAAGGAGGGCATTTTCCATATAAAAGTTAAATTCAATATATCATTCACAGGAGGATGACTTATGAAGCAGTTTGAGTATTCACAGGTAAAGAACCCGGAATATTTCCGGGACGGACGTATGGATGCACATTCTGACCATGTGTATTACAGAGACGCCCTGGAGCAGGAGGATGGAGAGACATCCTTTCGTAAAAGCCTGAACGGACTGTGGAAATTCCATTATGCCCGTAATTATGGAAGCACAGTAAAGGGATTTGAGAATGAAGAGTATTCCTGCAAAGACTGGGAAGATATCTATGTTCCGGCACATATGCAGATGGAAGGATATGATGCTCCTCAGTATGCCAATGTCCAGTATCCCTGGGAGGGACATGATGAGATCCGTCCAGGTGAGATACCGGAACATTTCAATCCGGTAGGAAGCTATGTGAAATATTTCCGGGTTCCGGAGAATATGAAGGGAAAAAGACTTTTTATTTCATTCCAGGGAGCGGAAAGCGGAATGGCTTTGTGGATGAATGGAAGTTTTGTGGGATACAGTGAAGACAGTTTTACACCATCTGAATTTGAACTGACAGATCATGTAAAAGAGGGAGAAAACAAGCTGGCAGTACAGGTGTTTAAGTGGACAGCCAGCAGTTGGTGTGAGGACCAGGATTTCTACCGCTTTTCCGGACTTTACAGAGATGTGTATCTTTATACAGTACCAGATGTACATGTATACGATATGCAGATCCGTGCGATCCCGGATGAAACACTGAAAAAAGCCCCTCTGGACATCCGGTTTAAGACCTGGGGAGAGGGAACTGCCAGATTTACCCTGACAAAAGACGGAGCGACTGTACTGGAAGATGAGAAGGAACTGAAGGGGGAGGACTGCTTTAGCTGGGAGATCCAGGATCCGGTACTGTGGAGTGCGGAAGCTCCCCGGCTTTACGATCTGGAGATAGAGATCTTTGATAAAGAGGGAAATCTCCAGGAACTGATCCCGGAGAAGATCGGTTTCCGCCGTTTTGAGATGAAAGACGGTATCATGACACTGAATGGCAAACGTATTGTATTCAAAGGCGTGAACCGTCATGAGTTCAGCTCCATATCAGGAAGACATGTTTCGGAGGAAGAGCTGATAAAGGATATTGTCACAATGAAAAAGAACAATATCAATGCCATCCGTACCTGCCATTATCCGGATGCATCTCCTATTTACAGGCTCTGTGATGAGTACGGACTTTATATGATCGCAGAAAACAATCTGGAATCCCACGGCTCCTGGGATAAAGCAGAATTTACAAAGGATTATACAGATGTGGTTCCCTATGACAAACCGGAATGGCTGGGAATGATGCTGGATCGTGTGAATTCCATGTACCAGAGAGACAAGAACCATCCGGCGATCCTGATCTGGTCCTGTGGAAATGAATCTTTTGGAGGCAAAGATATCTTTGAGATGTCCCGGTTTTACCATGAAACAGATCCTACAAGACTGGTGCATTATGAGGGACTTTGCCATGACAGAAGATACAATGACACCAGTGATATGGAGAGCCAGATGTATCCGTCCGTGGAGGCGATCAAAGAGTTTCTTGCAAAAGATGACAGCAAGCCTTTTATCTGCTGTGAGTACACACATGCAATGGGAAATTCCTGTGGCGCCATGCATAAATATACAGATCTGACAGATACAGAACCGAAATATCAGGGTGGGTTTATCTGGGATTACATTGACCAGTCCATCTACAAAAAAGACCGCTACGGAAAAGAATTCCAGGCATATGGCGGAGATTTCGGAGAGCGCCCTACAGACTATAATTTCAGCGGGAACGGTATTGCATATGGCGGCGACCGCAGCGAGTCACCCAAGATGCAGGAGGTAAAATTCAACTATCAGAATATTACCGCCAGAGTAAGCGAGGATAAAGTCACGGTCATCAACAAAAATCTTTTTGTAAACACAGATACCTTCAAATGCGTGGTAACTCTGGCAAAAAATGGAAAAGAGATCGCAAAGTCCGTACTGGAAACATCTGTAGAACCTTTAAGTGAAAAAACCTACCAGCTTCCGGTTGACAGACAGGTACGTCCTGGTGAGTACACAGTGACAGTTTCCTTTGTTCTCAGAGAAGATACCCTGTGGGCGGAAGCTGGATATGAGATCGCTTTCGGACAGTACGTTTACAATGTGGAATCAGAGGAGAAAACCTGCCAGGAGAAAATCCGGGTGATCAGAAGTATTCATAACATCGGTGTGAGAGGAGAGCATTTTGAGGTGCTGTTTTCTGTTCTCAATGGAGGACTTGTATCCTACAAATATGCAGGCAGAGAGATGATCGAAGCCATTCCGAAGCCTAATTTCTGGCGTGCACCTACTGACAACGACAGTGGAAATCTGATGCCAATGCGCTATGGGCAGTGGAAGATCGCAAGTATGTATCTGAACCATAAGGATTTCCGAAGCGGAATTTATGCTCATGGAAATGAACCGGAAGTCAATGTAAAAGAGAACAGTGTGGAGGTTGCGTTTACATATCTTATGCCGACAACGCCTTTAAGTCAGTGCAGACTTGCCTACGAGGTATCCGGAGACGGAAGGGTAAAGACCACACTGACCTATGATCCTGTGAAGGAGCTGGGCGATATGCCTGAGTTTGGTGTGATCTTCAAGTTCAACGCAGATTATGACCATGTGGAGTGGTATGGCCTGGGTCCGGCAGAGACTTACGCAGACAGAAAGCACGGAGCAAAGCTTGGTATTTATAAGAACCTGGTAGCTGACAATATGGCAAAATACCTGGTGCCTCAGGAGTGCGGTGCAAAAGAAGAGGTACGTTGGGCAAAGATCACTGACAGAAAAGGCAGAGGTATGTTATTTGAGATGGACAAAGCCAACGGACCGATGATGTTTTCTGCACTTCCGTACACACCCCACGAGCTGGAAAATGCCATGCATCCATATGAACTTCCGGAAGTACACTACACAGTTGTACGTGCTGCAAAAGCACAGATGGGAATAGCCGGAGATGACAGTTGGGGAGCACGTACACATCAGGAATACCTTCTCAATACAGAAGGAAAGATGGAATTTTCATTTGTATTTAAAGGCCTTTGAGACTGAAAAATATATAGAGCGGCCCGGAGAGATGCCGGGCCTCAGAAGGAGAAGATATGGCGGCACAGATTAAATACGGGCATTTTTTACATGGCGGAGATTATAATCCGGAACAGTGGCTTGACAGACCGGATATCCTGAAAACTGATATTGAATATTTCAAGAAAGCACATATTAATACGGTTTCCATGGGAATGTTTTCCTGGTCCATGCTGGAGCCGGAAGAGGGAAAATACAATTTTGACTGGCTGGGACAGGTGATCGATAATCTGTACAAAGAGGGGATTTCCACGATCCTGTCAACTCCTTCCGGTGCAAGGCCAAAATGGCTTGCGGACAAATATCCGGAGGTATTAAGAGTTGATGAGAACAGGGTAAGAAATCTTTTTGGCGCAAGACACAATCACTGTTATACATCTCCTGTTTACAGAGAGAAACTTCACAGTATCAACAAAGAGCTGTCCCTGCGATTCGGAAAACATCCGGGCGTGATCCTGTGGCATATTTCCAATGAGTACGGCGGGGAATGTCACTGCCCTCTCTGCCAGGCAAAATTTCAGGAGTGGCTTAAGGAAAAATACGGCACCATCGATAATCTTAATGACTGCTGGTGTACTACATTCTGGAGCCACAGATATAACAGTTTTGACCAGATCGAAAGTCCGTCCCCGAGGGGAGAGCTGGCACTGCAGGCACTGAACCTTGACTGGAAACGATTTATCACAGACCGTACAGTTGATTTCCTGAAAGCAGAGGTTGAGGGAATCCGTGACGGTGGTTCGGATCTCCCTGTAACTGCCAATCTTATGTACGACTACGACGGACTGGATTATAAGAAATTTAAGGATGTGCTGGATATTGTTTCCTGGGATAACTATCCGGGCTGGCACAAAAAAGAAGAATGGGCAACAGCAGTGGACTGCGGTATGCAGCATGACCTTATGCGGAGCATCAAAAAAGAGCCATTCCTTCTTATGGAGTCCTGCCCTTCAGCTACAAGCTGGAAACCTGTAAACAAGCTGAAAAAACCGGGAATGCATCTGGCATCTTCGCTTCAGGCAGTTGCACAGGGCTCAGACAGCGTGCTATATTTCCAGATGCGTCAGAGCCGTGGAGCTTCCGAGAAATTTCACGGAGCAGTGATCGATCATTATGGCGGATGTGATACCAGGGTGTTTAAGGAGGTCACAGAAGTAGGAGCAGCACTGGAACAGATCCGTGAAACTGTGGGAAGCCAGATGCATTCCGAGGTGGCAGTCCTCTACGACAGGGAAAACAACTGGGCATTACAGGATGCATGGTGTGTAAGAAATGAGGACATGCATTATCAGGAATGTGTACTGAAACATTACCAGGCACTTCGGGAACAGGGGCTTAATGTTGATATCCTTTCCATGGAACATGAGCTTGATGACTACAAGGTGCTGGCAGTTCCCATGGCATATATGTTTAAGGACGGTTATGAGAAAAAAATCCGTCAGTTTGCGGAAAACGGCGGAACTGTGGTACTTACCTACTGGTCAGGTATCGTGGACGGAACAGACAAATGTGTCCTTGGAGGAACTCCCTATGGTCTCATGGACGCAGCAGGAGTAAGAAGCGAAGAGATGGATGCGCTTTTTGACTGGGAAGAGAACCATGTGATCCCGGAAACCGGAAATCACCTGGGCATTACAGAAGAATATACCTGTAAAAATCTGTGTGATCTTGTAAGAGTTTCCGATGCGGAGATCCTTATGCGTTATGGATCGGATTTTTATCAGGGATATGGGGCCCTTACCCATAAGGCTTTTGGAAAAGGCCACGTTTACTATGTGTGTGCAGATATGGAGCTTGACTTTTACCGGGATTTTTATGGCCGTGCAGTGAAGGAGGCAGGGGTAAGATCAGTACTTTCCTATGTTCCGGAAGGGGTTTCCGTGACAGTCAGGGAAAACGAAACCATGCAGTATCTTTTTATTCAGAACTTTGGCAGACATGAAACAGCAGTACCTGTTTCATCAGACTGGAAAGTTCTGTATGGCAGTGAAGAAGAGACTCTGAAGCCTCTTGAGACCAGGATCCTCAAGCGTGAAAAGCAGTAAAATACCACATAAAACCACAATACTTCCGGGAGGAAAAAATGCCTTCCGGAGGTATTTTTTATTATGGAAGGAAATTACCCCCTTTCTAAAAAAAACTCTGATACCCACTTGTTTTTTTTTACTAAATAGTTTAGAATAACCATATAAGTGGTAGAAAGTGGTGAATAGTGGTAGCGAATGGAGGATGAGTGGCAGAACGAACCATTTGCACCCGGAAACACGAAGGGGAGAATCGTGTTTCATGAGAGTAGGTGAGTTTCATGTTCATGGGCGAGTACAATCATACGATCGACGCGAAGGGGCGCCTGATCATCCCTTCCAGGTTCAGGGAACTCTTAGGGGAAGAGTTCGTACTGACCAAGGGCCTTGATGGTTGCCTGTCTATTTATCCCATGGATGAATGGGAAGCCTTTGAGAAGAAACTCAGAGCATTACCACTTACAAATAAAAACGCAAGGACGTTCTCACGTTTCTTTGTAGCTGGAGCTACGATGTGCGAACTGGACAAGCAGGGGAGAATTTTAGTGCCGCAGACGCTGCGCGAATTCGCTGGTCTGGAGAAGGATGTTGTGCTTACAGGTAATCTGAACCGCATTGAGGTCTGGAGCAAGGAGAAATGGAGCGAGAATTGCAATTATGATGACATGGACAGTATTGCAGAGAGTATGCAGGACATGGGAATCATGATTTGAGCACTGCGAAAGTAAATCCAACAGGAGACGGAGATGGAATTCAAACACAAATCTGTATTACTGAATGAGACCATTGAAGGCTTAAGGGTAAAGCCGGATGGAATCTATGTGGATGGCACTTTAGGAGGAGCGGGACACGCCACAGAGGTGTGTAGGAAACTTTCTGCCAAGGGGAGATTTATTGGCATAGATCAAGACCAGGATGCGATAATTGCTGCGAGTGAACGGCTGTCAGCCTTTAATCAGGTGACAATCATTCGCAGCAATTATTGTTACATGGCTGATGAGCTGAGATCCCGTGGCATTTATAAAGTGGACGGGATCCTGCTTGACTTGGGAGTGTCGTCATATCAACTGGATAACGAGGAAAGAGGATTTTCCTATCGGTTTGATGCACCGCTGGACATGCGAATGGACAGAAGGCAGGACCGGACAGCCGGAGATATTGTAAACGGCTATGAGGAGAGAGAGCTCTATCGTATTATCCGTGATTACGGTGAAGATAAGTTCGCAAAGAACATTGCAAAACATATTGTGGCTGCCAGGGCGCAGTCACCTATTAAGACAACAGGAGAGCTGACGGAGATCATCCGCGGAGCTATTCCCATGAAAATACAGGCGACAGGAGGCCATCCTGCCAAGCGTACTTTTCAGGCGATCCGCATTGAGCTGAACCGTGAGCTTGATGTACTCAGGGATTCCCTGGATGGGATGATCGATCTTCTGGATGACGGAGGAAGGATCTGTATTATCACTTTCCATTCTCTGGAGGACAGGATCGTTAAGACTATTTTCAGGAAGAATGAGAACCCATGTACATGCCCGCCGGATTTTCCGGTCTGCGTATGCGGAAAGAAGTCCAAGGGCAGGGTGATCACAAGGAAACCTGTTCTTCCAAGCAAGGAAGAGATGGAAGAGAATCCGCGTTCCAAGAGTGCGAAGCTGAGGATTTTTGAACGCAGATAAGCGATTTCCCGCACGCTCCGGGTGGTGGGACAGCTTGCGAAGCAGGAGTGTTCGCAAGCATGTTGCAGAGTGGAAGGTAAGTGTCCGCTTTACAGATGGATCGAGAAATAGTTGCTGTCACAGGGCAGTGACAAATAATGGCCGGGATAGCGGTTGTATATGGAAGGAATAGAAATGGCGAAGACAGTAAGAGGGACTACAGCCAGAAGAAATCCAAATGCCGTCAGGAACAGCAGAGAAGCTTATATTCAGGGAAATACCGTGAGAAGGCTTCAGGAGGTTCCTGAAAGAAAATACCCGCCTCAGGTACAGGAAAGGCGCAGGCAGCAGCTTCAGGAACAGAAGAAGTCAGCAGTGCCTGTGTCAGCGACGAAACAGGCAGTCAGCAGACAGGCGCAGAAAAACAGAGAAAAGGCTATGGCTATGAATAAGGGCTTTGTAGTATTCCTTACTGCAGTGTCCGTGGCTGTGCTTTTTACCTGTATTAATTTTCTCCAGGTAAAATCACAGATCACATCCAGCATGAAGCATGTTGCAAGTCTGGAATCAGAACTGGCACAGCTTAAGGAAGATAACGATGCTTATTACAGCAAGGTAACTTCCAATGTGGATATTGCCCAGATCAAGAAGAAAGCCATGGGAGAATTAGGGATGAAGTATCCGTCTGATGATCAGGTGGAGACCTACACAACAGACGGAAACAGCTATGTAAGGCAGTATCAGGATTTACCAGAGTCAAAGTAGGTGAGCGATTGAACAGAGGAAGGCGCAGGCCCGTAAAAAAAATAAACAAACACATGAAGAAGAAGCTGGCAATACTGTTTTCGATAGTGTTGCTGGCTTTAGTCGGTTTGGTGGCAAGAATTACGTATATCAATGCCACCAGCGGCAAGAAATACAAGAAGCTTGTGTTAAGCCAGGCACAGCAGCAGTATCAGAACAAGACTCTCCCTGCCAAGCGTGGGGATATCTATGACCGCAACGGCAACGTACTGGCAACCAGCAACAAGGTTTACAAGGTTATTCTGGACTGTAAGGAAGTCAACGGAGATGAGGAGGACACAACTGATCATGTGGAACCTACAGTGAGGGCGCTTGTGGAGGTCCTTGGTGAGGATGAAGACAGGATCCGTAAGCTCCTTACAGATGATGATACCAGGGAAAGCCAGTACCAGATCATTGAAACAGAGCTTTCCGTAGATAAGAAAAAAGCCTTTGAGGAGTACGAGGATCCGGGAGAGGACAGCGGACTTACCAAGGCGCAGCTTGAGGAGAGAAGCAATATCACAGGTGTGTGGTTTGAGGAAGATTATGTGAGATCTTATCCCTTTAATGAAGTTGCCTGTGATACGGTAGGATTTACACTTTCCAGGGATGTGGCTGATGCAGGACTGGAAGGATACTATAACAGTACACTTACAGGTGTGGATGGCCGAAGATACGGATATTTTAACAATGATTCTGATGTGGAACAGACGATCATCCCGGCGATGGACGGAAACAGCATTGAGAGTACGCTGGATCTGGGAATCCAGCAGATAGTTGAGAAATATGTGGATACCTTTAAACAGAAGGTAGGCGCGAAGAATATCGGTGTGATCATTGAGGATCCCAATACAGGAGAGATCCTTGCCATGGATGGCGGAGACAGATACGATCTGAATGATCCCAGAGATCTTTCCGGTATCTACTCTGAAGCTGAGATCAAGGCAATGAATGATGAGGAAACGGTAGATGCCTTAAACGGTATGTGGAGTAACTTCTGTGTTACAGATGCATATGAGCCCGGATCTGTTGTGAAGCCTATTGTTATGGCATCTGCTCTGGAAAAGGGTTCCATCAGTACTTCCGACACTTTTGTATGTGACGGAGGACAGTCCTTTGGAGCAGAAGGTTCCACCACATTTATTAAATGTGCGGTATGGCCGGATGCCCATGGAACAGAAACACTTTCAGAGGTTATAGCCAATTCCTGTAATGATGGTATGATGCAGATCGCAGCCAAAATGGGGGCCGAATCCTTTATTAAATCCCAGAGCCTTTTTAACTTTGGTTCCAGGACAGGTATCGATCTTCCGAACGAAGGCACAGGTATTATCCATACAGAGGAATCCATGGGAGAGACAGAACTTGCCTGTTCTGCTTTCGGCCAGGGATTTACCTGTACAATGGTCCAGGAGATCAATGCCATGTGCGCGGTGATCAATGGAGGTAATTATTATCAGCCCCATCTTGTGAGAAAGATCAAGGACAGCAGCGGTGGAATTGTGAAAACCATTAATCCCACATTGATGAAACAGACTATCTCCGAGTCTATTTCCGCAGATATCCGCTCCTATATGCAGGCCAGCGTACAGGAAGGTACCAGCCGTACATCCAAGGTTGAAGGATACAGCTCCGGTGGTAAAACAGGAACAGCGGAGAAGTTTCCGCGAGGAAACGGCAAATATCTGGTTTCCTTTATCGGTTTCGCTCCGGTATCGGATCCGCAGCTTGTGATCTATGTTGTAGTGGACGAGCCTAATGTGGAGGATCAGGCAAGCAGTACTTATGCACAGTATATTGCACAGGGAATCCTTTCAGAGGCTCTGCCATACATGAATATCCAGCCTGATGAATCTGAGGATGGAAGCATTCCGCAGACAGAGCTGTGGGACATCTTTAATGATATCAGCGGTACAACAGGAACTGCCGCTGCCGGAGGTCAGCAGGAAGCGGTTTCCAATGAGGACGCACCAAGCCCGCCGGAGGAAGATACATCTGAGGAAGACGAAGAATACAATGACATGGAAAGTGAAGGCCTGACCAACGAAGAAGCCGGTCTGGAATAAACAGTGAGAATAGCCCTGCAGGGATCTGTCATATATTAAAAATGACTATCTCTGCGGGGTTTTTATATGAAAAAAAGTCTGACGTTCCACCGGAAAAAAATATGGGTGGTTTTTCTTATATGTACAGTACTTCTTTTTGGACTGATGGCACGGCTGGTGTATCTTATGGGCTATCAGGGAGAATATTATTCAGAAAAAGCCCAGGATCTTCATGAACGTGAACGTAAGATCAAGGCGGCCAGAGGAAAGATCCTGGATGCAAAAGGAAAGATTCTGGCAGATAACAGGACTGTATGTACCATATCTGTGATCCACAGCCAGCTTGAAGACCCGGAAAAGGTGATCGGTGTTCTCTCGGAGAAACTTGGTATGGACGAAGCCACTGTGAGAAAACGGGTGGAAAAAGTCTCTTCTGTTGAAAGAATCAAAACAAATGTGGACAAATCAGTGGGAGACGAGATCCGGGACTGCAGCCTTGCAGGAGTAAAGGTGGATGAGGACTACAAACGTTATTATCCTTACAGCAACCTTGCTTCCAGGGTCCTGGGGTTTACAGGAGGGGATAATCAGGGGATCATAGGGCTTGAGGTAAAATATGATGAGGTACTTTCCGGAACAGCAGGAAAGATCCTGACAGTTACAGATGCCAGAGGGATTGAACTTAACGGCATCAGTGAATCCAGGGAAGAGCCTGCTCCCGGGAAAAATCTCCGTACCAGCCTTGATATCAGCATACAGGAGTATGTCCAGCAGGCAGCGGAAAAAGTCATGAAGGAAAAACAGGCAGACCGTGTTTCCATTCTTCTTATGAATCCGCAGAACGGAGAGATATACGCCTGTGTCAATGTACCGGAGTTTAACCTTAATGATCCTTTTACCCTGATTTCGGGCCAGGAAGAAAAAACAGCAGAAACAAGGGAAAAAGAAGCTGCTGCTGTGGATAAAAAGCAGGAGCTTCTCAATCAGATGTGGAGAAATCCGTGTCTCAATGATACATATGAACCTGGTTCCACATTTAAGATCATTACCATGGCAGCGGGACTTGAGGCAGGCGTGGTATCAGTCAGTGACCGCTTTTACTGTCCTGGTTATAAGGTGGTGGAAGATCGGCGTATACACTGTGCAAGACGTACCGGACATGGGGCACAGGACTTTGTCCAGGGAGCGGAAAATTCCTGTAACCCGGTATTTATCGAGGTGGGATTACGCCTGGGGGTGGAGCGGTATTATAAATATTTTACACAGTTTGGCCTTTTGAAAAAAACAGGGATAGACCTTCCGGGAGAAGCGGGAACCATCATGCACCAGCAGAAAAATATGGGAGAGGTGGAGCTTGCAACTGTAGCTTTTGGCCAGTCCTTTCAGATCACACCTGTTCAGCTTGCCACAACAGTCAGTTCACTGATCAATGGCGGGCGGAGGATCACGCCGCATTTCGGGGTGGCAGTGGAGGAAGCAGACGGGGAAAAGGTTACAGAGCTGTCATATCCGGAGGAGACAGGGATCCTTTCGGAAGAGACTTCCGCAGTGGTGCGTTCCATTCTGGAAAAAGTAGTGTCCGAAGGCTCCGGAAAAAATGCAGGTATCCCCGGATATCAGATAGGTGGAAAAACAGCTACATCCCAGACGCTTCCGAGAAGTGCCAACCGGTATATATCTTCTTTTCTGGGCTTTGCGCCGGCAGATGACCCGAAAGTTCTGGGACTTTGCATTATCCACGACCCGCAGGGGATCTATTATGGAGGAACTATTGCAGCACCTGTGATCCGTGATATTTTTTCCAACGTGCTGCCTTATCTTGGAATAGAAAAGACGGAGAAAGCAGAGGAGGAAAAGGAAGCAGAACAGGGTTGATTAATAGGCGGAAAAGAATTATACTGTTGAAGAAGTATAAAAAAACGAAAGAAATAAGAGGTGTGAGGATGGAGTTTCATATTGTGATCCCTGTGCTGATCTCTTTTGCGATCAGCCTTGTATTAGGACCGGTTGTCATTCCTTTTCTTAGGAAGCTTAAGATGGGACAGACAGAGAGAGAGCTGGGAGTTCAGTCTCATCTGAAGAAGGCAGGTACACCTACCATGGGCGGTGTGATCTTCCTGATTGCAACAACTGTGACCTCCCTGTTTTATATCAAGGATTATCCGATGATCATTCCGGTGCTGTTTCTGACACTGGGATTTGGAATCATCGGTTTTCTGGATGACTATCTTAAGGTAGTACTTAAGAGATCTGACGGACTGCTGCCCTGGCAGAAATTCCTTCTGCAGGTAGTTGTAACTGCGGTATTTGCGTTTTATCTTGTGAACTTTTCCAACGTATCACTGACCATGAAGATTCCGTTCTGGAGCGGACATTATCTGAACATCGGCTGGCTGGCTGTTCCTGTTCTGTTCTTCGCAGTGATCGGAACTGTAAACGGAGTGAATTTTACAGACGGACTGGACGGACTGGCATCCAGCGTAACTCTCATTGTGGCAGTATTCTTTACTGTGGTATCTGTTGGTATGGAGAGTGGGATTGAGCCTGTCACCTGTGCGGTGGTTGGAAGCCTTATGGGATTCCTTCTGTTTAACGTATATCCTGCCAAGGTATTTATGGGAGATACCGGATCCCTGGCGCTGGGCGGATTTGTTGCAGGAGCTGCATATGTTATGCAGATGCCGCTTTTTATCCTGCTGATCGGACTGATCTATCTTGTGGAGGTGCTTTCCGTTATGATGCAGGTAACTTATTTCAAAGCTACCCATGGAAAGAGGATCTTCAAGATGGCACCGATCCATCATCATTTTGAGCTTTGCGGATGGTCTGAGACACGTGTGGTTGCAGTGTTCTCTGTTGTAACTGCCATTATGTGCCTGATCGCCCTTATGGCATTATAAGGAGGAACATAAAATGGATTTAAAAGATAAAAAGGTTCTGGTATTCGGAGCCGGAAAAAGCGGTATCGGCGCAGCAGATCTTCTTGGAGCTGTTGGGGCACTGCCTGTTATCTATGACGGAAACCAGGATCTTGACAAGGCTTCCGTGAAAGCACGGACAAAGGGTGGATATGATCTGGAGATCTTTGCAGGAGAACTTCCGGAGACAGTTTTGGACAGCCTTGATCTTGTTGTATTGAGCCCTGGTGTCCCGACAGATCTTCCTGTTGTGAAGAGGTTTTATGAGAAGAAGCTTCCTGTATGGAGTGAGGTTGAACTTGCATACCGTACAGGCAAGGGAGAAGTTCTTGCTATCACAGGAACCAACGGCAAGACAACAACAACTGCTCTTCTTGGCAAGATCATGGGTGATGCCTGTGAATCTGTATTTGTTGTGGGAAATATCGGAACTGCTTATACATCCAAGTCTCTGGAAATGAAGGAAAATTCCATTACAGTTGCTGAGATCAGCAGTTTCCAGCTTGAGACTATCGATGAATTCAGACCGAAGGTAAGTGCGATCCTGAATATCACAGAGGATCATCTCAACAGACATCACACAATGGAAGAATATATCCGTGTGAAGGAGCTGATCACAAAGAATCAGGGGCCTGAGGATGTATGTGTACTGAATTATGAGGACGAAGTGCTTCGCAAATTTGGCGAAAATATTGTTCCGAAGGTTGTATATTTTTCCAGTCTTCGCAGGCTTGATCAGGGTATCTGTCTGGACGGAGACCAGATCATACTGAGAACAGAGGATAAAGAGATCCCCATTGTAAAGACAGGCGAACTTAAGATCCTTGGCCGTCACAACCATGAGAACGTAATGGCAGCGGCTGCTATGGCATATTATGCCGGTGTTCCGGTGGAGAGTATCCATAAGAGTGTCTGTGAGTTTACTGCAGTTCCTCACAGGATCGAGTATGTCACAGAAAAGAATGGTGTGGCTTACTACAATGACTCCAAGGGAACCAATCCGGATGCAGCTATCAAGGGTATTCAGGCAATGAACCGTCCCACACTTCTTATTGGCGGTGGATATGACAAGGAATCCAGCTATGATGAATGGATCCGGTCTTTTGATGGCAAGGTACGTTACCTTGTTCTTATCGGACAGACAAAAGAGAAGATCAAAGCAGCGGCAGAGGGTCTTGGTTTTACAGATATCATTCTCTGCGAGGATCTGAAAGAGGCAGTTCAGGTGTGTGCGGACAAGGCACAGCCCGGAGATGCAGTTCTTCTCTCACCTGCATGTGCAAGCTGGGGACAGTTTGATAACTATGAGCAGAGAGGCGATATGTTCAAGGAGTATGTAAAGGCTCTTTAACATGCAGCATACATAACAGGAGAGATCCTGCATATAATCATACAAAGCAGCGTTTCGGAGGCGCAGGATGAAAAAGGAAGGGACCAGGGTTTCGGGAACAGATGTGATCCTTTTAAGTCTTGTACTGGGGCTTGCAGCCTTTGGCCTTGTGATGCTGTTGTCAGCAAGTGAATATAATGGCAGAGTGCGCTTCGGTGACTCTGCCTATTATTTTAAGAAGCAGCTCTTTGCCACGGCACTGGGGCTGCTTGTTATGTATATTGTGGCAGGAATGGAGTACAGGATACTTGTGAAACTGGCACCCTGGGGGTATCTTCTTTCCATGGTGCTGTCTACAGCGGTACTGTTTGTGGGGCAGGAGATCAACGGTTCCAGAAGATGGCTGAATCTTGGGCCGCTGTCATTCCAGCCTTCAGAGTTTTCCAAGCTTGCAGTGATCCTGTTTCTCGCATGGGAGATCGACCGCACGAAAAAAAGTACGTTCAGTCCTGGCTTCATGATAAAGATCATGGCAACACTTTTCCCTGTAGTGGCACTTGTGGGCTCAAACAACTTAAGTACAGCGATCATTATTCTGGGAATTGGCTGTGTTCTTATCTTTGTGTCAAATCCCAGATATCTTCCTTTTGCAGGACTGGGTGCGGCAGGTGTGGGACTGGTGGCTGTTTTTCTGGCAGCAGAAAGCTACCGGCTGGAGCGGCTTGCCATTTGGAGGGAGCCTGAGAAATATGAAAAAGGGTTCCAGACTATTCAGGGGCTTTATGCCATAGGAAGCGGCGGGATCTTTGGGAAAGGTTTCGGAAAAAGTATCCAGAAGCTGGGATTTGTGCCCGAAGCCCAGAACGATATGATCTTTTCTGTGATCTGCGAGGAACAGGGGATTTTCGGGGCCGGATTTCTGATCTTTCTGTTTATACTGCTTTTGTGGCGGCTGTGTGTTCTGGCACTTCACTGCAGGGATCTGCAGGGTACTCTTATATGTTCCGGCATTATGGCACATCTGGCGATCCAGGTGATACTGAATATTGCGGTTGTGACCAACACCATTCCGAATACAGGCATTACACTTCCTTTTGTAAGCTACGGCGGTACATCTGTTATGTTTCTTCTGGGGGAGATGGGCCTTGCCTTAAGTGTCAGCAGTCACAACAGAAGAGGATCTGCATAGGATAAAACAAAGAGACCCTGTAGGAGAAAAAGGCTTGGATGAGATCAGTATTACCGGAGGTGTCCCTTTAAGGGGAAGTATAAGAATACAGGGTTCCAAAAATGCGGCACTGCCTATTATGGCGGCCGCACTTCTTCATCATGGGATCAGTGTGCTGAAGGGATGTCCCAGGATCACAGATGTATTTTGCATGGAAAAGATCCTGGGATGTCTGGGTGCCAGGACATGGTGGGAAGGGCATGATCTTTACCTGGATTGTGAAAAAGCAGATCAGTGGGAAATTCCTGCCTGTTTTTCCGGAAGGATGCGTTCTTCCGTTATTCTTCTGGGTGCATTGCTGGGAAGAGGCGGGCGTGGAAGGATCGGGTACCCCGGAGGCTGCGTGATCGGAAAAAGGCCGGTGGATATGCATTTTCATGTTCTGAAAGCCCTGGGCGCAGAAATTGTGGAAAACGGGAGGTATATAGAAGGAATTTGTGGGAAGCTTAAGGGAAATCAGGTGTTTTTTGAAAAAAGGAGCGTGGGAGCTACCCAGCAGGGAATCCTGGCGGCGGTCCTGGCAGATGGCGAAACATTCCTTCATAACTGTGCCACAGAACCGGAGATTGGATGGCTGTGCTGTTTCCTGAAAAAAATGGGCGCAGAGATAGAACAGCGGGGTGAAAAAATCCGTATCTGCGGTGTGCCGGAGCTTGGAGGAGCAGTTATGGAAATCCCTCCGGACCGCATTGTGACAGGAACATATATTTTTGCCACGGCAGCCACAAGGGGAGAGATCATTATAGAAAATCCACCCTGGGGAGAAATGGATGCCTTCCTGGAAGTATACAGCAAAATGGGTGGACAATATAAAGGGAACAGTGGTAAACTAATAGTCAACGGAAAAACGGCAGGTTTACCGGTGGAGCTTCTTGAGACAGAAGTTTATCCCGGCTTCCCCACAGATCTTCAGTCTCCGGCTATGGCAGCACTTGCTACTGTGCCAGGGAGGAGCATGATCAGGGAACAGATTTTTGAGGATCGCTTTAAGGCAGCTTATGAAATGAACAGGATGGGAGCACATATCGGGATCAAGGGGAAAGAAGCCGTGATCTGCGGAGGATATCCTCTTTATGGGACAGAGATACATGTATGTGAGCTCCGTGGAGGGGCTGCCCTGATGATCGCGGCACTGGCAGCAGAGGGAACTACCAGGCTTCGGGGCTGCCATTTCATAGAAAGAGGATATGAGCATATCTGCGAAGATCTAAGCCTGCTTGGCGCAGCAGTCATAAAGGACACAGGAACAGCAATATATGAAAAATGATCAGTCAGGAAATAACAGAGGATTAAAAGTAAAGATTACAGGAGCACTGGCAGTGATACTGCTGGCAGGGGCAATCTTCTTTTTTACCTATTACCAGGTAAAAGATGTACAGGTGATGGGCAGCAGCCACTATACAGAAGAGGAAGTCAAAGAGATGGTTCTCAAAGGAGCTTTTTCGTCAAATTCTGTGCTGGCACCTGTTTTTTGTACAAAGAAGGATATACAGAATATTCCTTTTATAGAGGGATACACAGTCACCAGGCTGAACCGGAAGACTATCTGTGTCAGCGTGCGGGAGAAGCAGGCAGTAGGATGTATTCCCTATCTGGACAGCTATATCTATTTTGACAGGAATGGTACTTTTATAGAGGGTTCCAAAGTGAGGGAGAAAGATGTTCCCTTTTTTGACGGAATCCAGGTAAGCCATGTGATCCAGGATGAGAAGCTGCCTATTAAGGATGACACAGTTCTCAACACAGCCGTTGCTCTGGCAACTATTTTTCAAAAAAATGAGACAATTCCGGATCATATCCAGTTTGATAACGGTGAGATCAGCCTTTTATATGGGGATATCACAGTGAATCTTGGCAAAGATGAATATCTGGAGGAAAAGATGACCAGGATATTGGCGATCCTGCCTCTGATATCCGGCAAAAAGGGAATCCTCCACGCAGAGAATGTAGATGATAATTCCAAGACCATCACTCTTGAACAGGAACAGGATGAAAGTACGAAGACCACTACAGACTGGAAGGGCGGCTACGATGAATCCGGCGAGTACACAGGAGATGGCGAATATGATGCGGACGGTAATCATGTAGGCCCGAAGCCGCTGACAGATCTTGAGAATGCCCAGGAAAAATGGGCAGGCGGCTATGATGAGGAAGGTGACTACACAGGTGCCGGAGAATATGATGCGAACGGTAATTATGTAGGTTCCGCTCCCACAGAGGAATCCCTGGACCAGAACGGTGACTGGAAGGGTGGCTATCGTGAGGATGGAAGCTATGACGGTGTGGGTGAGTATGACAGGGATGGTAATTACGTAGGTTCCAGTGACTCACAGACATTGGACAGCACCGATACAGAAGAAGAAAGTACAGATGGAGATTCCACGGACAGTACAGACAGTACAGACAGTTCCGGCGTCAACAGCACTGTGGAAAGTAGTTCCGGTAATGAGGACAGCGGTACGGACAGCAGTCAGGAGGATGTAAGCAGCACATCTGACAATGCACAGGACAGCAGTTCTGACACCGGCTCATATGATGAGGAAGCCAGCCAGGATACCTATGATAACGATGGAAATTATGAGGATAGCAGCGATTACAGTGACTCCTACGACTCCTCATATTATGACGAAGAAGAAGGTAACTGGTGATTTTGCCGGATATTTCTGACATATCAGCACACTGACGAATTTCGTGAAAAAAGTATAAAAAAACAAAATTAGTGGTTGATTAATTACCAAAAAAAATATATGATATAACTATGTGTATATGTAGCTTGGAATAATTATTACACTGAATCGGATATCAGGTATAGAAATAAAGGAGGAAGTACATTGTTAGAGATAATGACAAATGAGGCTGAGTCTTCTGCGAAGATTATTGTAATTGGAGTAGGCGGCGCAGGTAATAACGCAGTAAACAGGATGGTGGAAGAGGCCATTGGCGGAGTTGAGTTTGTAGGTGTTAATACTGATAAACAGGCTTTAACTCTGTGTAAAGCTCCGACTGTACTTCAGATTGGTGAGAAAATTACTAAGGGTCTTGGCGCCGGTGCACAGCCAGAGGTTGGACAGAAGGCGGCTGAGGAGAGCATTGAGGAAGTCAAGAAGATCATCGAAGGTGCAGATATGGTTTTTGTTACCTGCGGTATGGGTGGCGGAACCGGTACAGGTGCTGCTCCTGTTATCGCTGCTGCAGCGAAAGAGATGGGTATCCTGACAGTCGGTGTTGTTACCAAGCCTTTCCGTTTTGAAGCAAAGACCCGTATGAACAATGCACTTGCAGGTATTGAGAATCTGAAGAAGGCAGTGGATACCTTAATTGTTATCCCAAATGATAAATTACTTGAGATCGTTGACAGAAGAACAACCATGCCGGAGGCACTGCGCAAGGCAGATGAGGTTCTCCAGCAGGCAGTACAGGGTATCACAGACCTGATCAACCTGCCGGCACTGATCAATCTTGACTTTGCAGATGTACAGACAGTCATGACAGATAAAGGTATCGCACACATCGGAATCGGTGAGGCAAGAGGCGATGACAAGGCTATGGAGGCAGTACAGCAGGCTGTATCTTCTCCGCTGCTTGAGACAACGATCAAGGGAGCTACCCATGGTATCATTAATATTTCCGGTGATATCTCTCTTATGGATGCCAACGATGCAGCAAGCTATGTACAGGAGCTTACAGGTGAGGATGCAAACATCATCTTTGGTGCAATGTATGATGATTCTGTAGCAGACTATGCAAGAATCACAGTTATCGCAACAGGTCTTACAGACAATAACTTACAG
>Ga0129312_1000377_pt1 | contig 40255 bp, 43 predicted proteins | sample O827metagenome_FD_94434 | JGI IMG/M metagenome (GOLD analysis project Ga0129312, IMG submission 94434) | Orangutan group fecal microbial communities from Wisconsin, USA - O827 metagenome | ecosystem: Host-associated > Mammals > Digestive system > Large intestine > Fecal | place: USA: Wisconsin... | reverse complement strand
CTTCCCAAGCTGCATAGGTGGGTTCGACTCCCATCAGCCGCTCCAGATTGAAATGCCGTGGCATTTCGCGGCATTTCAATTTTCTTTCCTTATTTTAAAGTTTCCTCTTGACAAGTTCCCCGGAAGTATGGTATCCTAATATTTGCCGATAAGCTGCCGGTGTGGTGGAATGGTAGACACAGGAGACTTAAAATCTCCCGGTAGCAATACTGTACCGGTTCGAGTCCGGTCACCGGCACCAAGAATAAATATCGCGGAGTAGAGCAGTTGGTAGCTCGTCGGGCTCATAACCCGGAGGTCGCAGGTTCGAGTCCTGTCTCCGCAACCATGGTGTGCGACCAAAATAGATACGCACGATGAAACCCTAGAACCGCAACGGTTCTAGGGTTTTTTCGTCCCCCCATTTGAGGTTGCGAAAAAAAGATACCGAAAGCATCAGGTGAATATTCAGAATGACATGAACTAACGCCCCCTCTATTTCGAGCCGATTTTCCAAGATAATTTTGAAAAATCGGCTCTTTTTTCTTTCTTGAAATTGTAAATTTTTTATGAACAAAGAGGTTACGCCTACATTTTATCACAAACCACCCATCGACGAAATACAGGAGGAATTAAGCAAATGAGGTGTTGACCAGTTTCAAAAGGGTATGGTTGCCCATCATACGTTTACCTGCCGGAGTGATCAAGTTCACTCCGGCTTATTTTTTTGCAGGAGGAAATTGATATGGATAAGCAAAATGATATGGCGCAGCTTCGCTACCTTGAAGAAGTAGCCATCAGTCTGAAGCGAGCAGGTTTCAATACCGGGCGGATAGAAGACCGTCACCTTCCCGTCAACTGGAACGGCAGCTACCTATGCCGTATCTCCGGCAAAGGCAGTGTCCTGTACCGCCAGCAGAATGTGGATGCCAATGGCACACAGGCGGAGCTGCAAAATGTGATTGACATCGCAAAAACAACTTCTGAGTACATGGCGATGATGGAACGTGCGCCGCAGCTCAAGGCAAGAGATCTGGAGGGCGACTACCGTGTCCTGGCGGATTTCAACGGCATCGTTCTGGCGGGGCATCCCACCAGCTATGGCGTCCGCTTCATTACCTGGGAATGGGATTGGAATCGTGAGGGCGTCCACACCGGAAACTATTTCTACGAGCATTACGAGGAAGCGAAGCGGGACTTCGCCACACGGAGCGGGCTGGTTCAGAAAGATGCCCTTTTTGCGTCGGAGCAACTCGCCGAGATCTACCATGCCCTGCGTTTCACCAGGGAGCAGGACGAGTCTCTTTCCATCGGGCAGGATCGGGAACTGAAGAATATCATGACGCAGGTTGAGCAGCTGGTACCCGAGAATGACCTGCATCGCCGGGAATCCCCGGAGCAGAGCGGCATGACAATGAAATAAGATCAGACGGCTGAGTCGGACAGAAATGTCCGGCTCTTTTTTCATTTTGGAGGAAATCACTTATGAAAGCTGGAGACAAGCTCCGATTCAACATCAGGCTTTCTCAAATCCCAGAGTATCACCCGGAACCGGAGCCAAATCCCATATGTACCCATTCTCCGGACTGCCAGGGCTGTCCCTATCCCCGCCACGGCTTCCTCTGCTGGGGCTCAGACGGGAGCTGCTTGCGGAGCAAAATGAACGAGATCATTTGTAAGGAGGAAAAGAATAATGATGCAGGTAATTCTCAGTAATTCCAAGCACCCGGAGTACGGGCAGGCCGCCATCCCGCTCCCGCTGGCACAGGACCAATACGAGGACTGCGTCGAACTGTTGGAGAAACTGGAGATTGGCAGTGCTACCAAGCAGGATTGCAAGGTCCTGGAGATCAGCAGCGCATTTCCTGTCTTGAAACGCATGGAAATGCTCACCGTCAACCTGGACGAGCTGGACTATCTTGCCAAGCGATTGGCGAGCTTTGATGTTGGAGAGGCTGCGCAATTTCAGGCAATGGCACACAAGTTGGAACTATTTGAACTGAAGGACCTTATCAACCTGACCTTCTGCTGTCAGCAGGCCACCGTCATCACGGACTTCACCAATTTGGAGGCCATTGGCCGTGACCACTACATGAATCTGTATGGCGGCTGCGCCAGCACGCAGGAATTAGAGGACCTGGACGGTGCCGAAACCGCCAGATTACTCATCGACAGCGGTGCCGGAGAGGTCACGCCTTACGGTGTGGTCTACGACAACGGCATGGATTTGGAGCAGTATTATGATGGGCAGCACTTCCCGGCATATCTCTATGAACCGTGTATGCTCATGATAGGATTGACTTTTCGTCTGGAACCAGAGGACACGAAGAATATCACATGGCTCTACCTTCCCGCAGCCAGGGGCCAATTAGAACGTGCCATGGCGCGTTCTGGCATTTCAGACCCTGCGGATATGCGCTTCCGATTTTCTGAAAGTATGTTCCCCGATGAGGTGGATGCTGCGATGGACTTCCGATACGAAAATATCTACGAACTCAACGATCTGGCATTGGCGGTAAGCAAGCTCTCCGTGGAGGCACAGAAAAAGTTGGGTGCTGTGGTGGAAATGGCCGAGCCGGAATACGCCTCCCAGATCCGTCATCTGGCAGAGAATCTGAATCAGTTTGAGTTTGCTCCCGGTGCTCACACGCCCGCGGAGTACGGCAGATACATGATCCAGGATTCCGGCCACTTTGAATATGACGAGAATCTGGAAGGATTTTACGACTATGAAAAGTTCGGCCTCCAGCGCATGGAGCAGGAATCCGGCATGTTCACCGATAGAGGTTATGTTTCTTACCACGGAACCATGAGTCTGGACGAACTGATGATGGAGGACCCGGCAGAAACCTTTCGGGAGGAGCAGGGCCTCCAGATGGGAGGGATGAAATGATAATACTGTATCTGACAAGGAAGGTCGGCACAGAGCCTGTCCCCCTCTCACTGCCTGCAACGCCTGCTGATGTCGGAAACGCCTTCGTGGAGCTGGACACCGTCTGTCAGGACCGTTCCGCCACGGAAATCAATAAAGTGGACAGTAAAGTCCGAAATCTGAGCCGGTATATTTGTAAGGTCAACGTGGAGGACAGCGAGACTCTGCGGAAGCTTAACCAACTGGCGGAATTGCTCCAGGGCATGAGCCGGGAGGATCAGATGAAGATGGAGGGGGTGCTGGACAGCAACTCTATCAACAGCATGGACGATATCCTGAATGCGGCGAGCATGGTGAAGGAATATGTTCTGCTGGAGGAGGTGACCTCGGACCGCACCCTGGGGAATTACCTCGTTGAGCACGGCGTGATCGACTGCCCTGAAAACATCAAACCGTATCTGGACTATGTTGGCATTGGTGCGGAGTTTTACAGTGACCATGGCGGGGCATATACGCTGAACGGCTATGTGGTCAGGAAAACCGAACTGCCGCCGCAGCTTCAGACCCGGAAGCCATTCCGTGAGGAGAGCTGGGACGAGATGCTCCGCCTGACCCTCCGCACCGGCCACCATGCGGACTATCCCCTCATCCTTCCCGCGGATGAGGAGTACCTGTCTTCCGTGAAGAAATACCTTTGCATTGATGAATTTGCCGAGGCGCAGATTCGGGATGTACGATTCAAGACTCCCTATATCGGACAGATGATCCACGCAACAGAGTGTCCCTCCGTGGAGGAATACAACGAGTTCGCAGAAGCGTTGGAGACAATTTGGCAGACAGACGGCGCTCTTTTGACCTACGCTGCCGTACTGGATGCCGAGCAGCCGGACACCCTGCGCCGCGCCTATGAGCTTTTGCAGGATCTGGACAATTATGAACGCATCGTCGAGGGGACCTATGAGTACGGACAGCAGCGCCTACAGGAACTGTTGGAATTGGATCACGACGATATCGCGGAGCTGGACGGTTATATGGACTTCGAGCGGTATGGACAGGATCGCATGGATAACGACCATGTCATCCAGACCGAGTTCGGCTTGCTGCGGCGCTTCGTACCTCCCTTTCCGGAGCAAAGTCAGACCCAGCAGATGAAAGGGCTTTGAAAAACTTCTGGTAGCTATTAAGGAAAGAGTGTGTCACGGTTACCGCTATTCATTAGGAAATAGACACTGAATTGATAACTTTTTGATAACACTTACACCGACGTATAGCTATTGCTTCGAAATTGCGGTATGGTGCGTCGTTGACAGGAGGCGATGTGATGTACGAATACATGAGAGGACTGCAGCGACAATTCTTCAAGGAACCAGACTTTCCGGAACTGCGGCAGGAACTGAATGAGCTCCACCAGGAACTGGCGGAGGACAGCCCCAAGGATGAACGGCGCAAGCTGCTGAAGCTAGTGGATCTGGAGGCGGAGTTGCGGGACGAGATTTCCCTCGCCAGCTTTGCGGCAGGCTTTCGTCTAGCGTGGGGCATTATCGATGAACTGAACATAGAGCCGCCCTACTCATTCGCTGAGGAAGAAGAGCGCAGAATGGGACGGCTTGCAGACTTAAGGAGGGATGAATAGTGGCAAAGCATAGGCCGTCCGGTGACGGCATGGTACGCAAACGCGATGATAGTCAATAGGAAGTTCGCATCATGGTATGGCATCGGCTACAATAACAAAGGTTAGACTTTCGCAAAACGCTGTGGTATGTTGTGTGGCTATACCACAGGAAAAGAGGTGAAATACAATGCAGAAAAGCGAACCCAAACCCAATAACACCAGGTTCGAGATCAGGCCCGCTTCTCCCGAGGAAGCGGGCTTGTTTTATGCCCAGCTTCCAGCGGAGGATGCGCGGCTGGGCGCCATCGGCCATGTCCGCATGGACTTCGGTCGCAGCGGAAACGAGTTCTGGCACACCTGGTGGCCACGCGGGCCGGAGGAACTGAACAGTCCCGCATTCAAATCGGAGCTTCAGGAGGTAGTGGATGAGCTTCGGGAGAGTGTCTTGAAAAACCGCTTTGCCATGGAGCGTTACTGCTACGGCCACGGGGGAAAGATCAGCGGTGGCTGGGTGCAGAACTATGGTTATGTCATAGAAACAGAGAACTACCGCTACTGTCTCCGCTGTAATCCATCCCCCGGCGACTACAACGCTTACCTGACAGCATTTGATCTGAACGTCCAACAGCAGAACATGGCACGGAAAGAAAAGCCGCTGGTCGGCAGGGTCACATTTGTCAATGGCGACACCCAGGAATTTACGGATGCCGAAGCATACCTGCGGTGTATCGAAGATGAACTGCCGGACCGGCCTATTACCGGCTTCCGGTATGAGACCCTGACAGATGACCCCGCCGTCCGCAAGGGAGTGGATGATATTCTCTTCAATCTCTTCGGGGAGGAAAATCCTCGTCCGCTGGAGGAATATGAAACGCCCGATCAGGGCATAAAAATGGGAGGTATGTGAACATGATCGACCGCAATTTCGTAAAATTTCTGAAAGAGCAGTATCCCAAGGGTACCCGCATCCGCCTAAACTCCATGTCAGATCCCTACGCGCCGGTGGAACCCGGCACCGAAGGTAGCGTGGAGATGGTGGATGACTCCGGCCAGCTTCTGATGAAATGGGACAATGGCAGGACGCTGGCACTGATTCCCGGCGAGGACAGCTTCTCCGTGCTGCCGCCCAAACTGACCACGCTCAAGCTGTATATGCCTATGACGGTAGATCGCTTTGAGAGCGACGGATGGGGCGGCACAGAGAATGAGCCGACTGAACTGAGCAATTATGAGGCCATCCGCTATGTGGACAACATCAATGCGGCGCTCCAGCGTGAAAATCTGCCCGCGGAGGCAGAGCGGGGACTCATGCACTACTACAGCAAGAACGACGATATTGCCCGGAAGGTCCGAAAGGTCACCTTCGCCGCTGAAGTGCGGGATCAGAAGCTCTGGGGCGTGGCGGAATGTCAGATCTCCGGTGAACTGACGCCGGAGGAACTGACCGGACTGAAAGAATTTGTGTCCGGACAGGCGTCAGACGGATTCGGCGAAGGCTTCGAACAGCGAGAGATCTCCGTGCCGGACGGCCTTGAGATCTACGCCCACCTGTGGCAGTGGGAAAACTGGAGCATCCAGACCGAGCAGGAGTGCTTCTCACCTAAGCTGGCGGAAGGATTGCCGGAGCTGTGCTTCTCCGTCCTCCCTTCCACCGGTGAGCTCATCTGCATCAAGCGAGGTGAGAGCGGGTACTATCCCAGCGATTGGAGTACCACCGATCCTGAGCAGAACCGGGAACTGGCGGATGAGAACAATGAGCGCCTGGGCGTGACAAAGGCGCAGGAGGAAGCAATGAAGGTCGGCTCCATGGTAGGCTGGGGCGTCCCCGGTGCAGACCCTGCCTCCTACGAACAGGATGGACCGCGGATGGGAGGGCTTGGCCGTGGATAAACTTTTCTTAGTGGAGTTATCCGGAGGAAATATCAGACACTGCGAACTGGAGTTGCCGGCAACAGATTATGAACTGCTGGACGCACTGGACAGGCTGCGGATCTCAGTAGCGGACAAGCTGCGCTTTGATATCTGCGACTACTATGGCTACAACTATCTGGCACCGTTTATCAGCGACGCTCTGAACCTCTATGAGCTGAACGCCCTTTCCCGGAAGCTGGCTGATTTGAACCCGGCACAGCAGACAGCCTTTGCGGGGCTTCTGAAAATGGAAGTGGAAAAACGGGACGGCGATATTCTCGTCCCGAAGCTCATCGACCTTGCCTACAGTGCGGACTGCTGCCATGTGGTAGCCGAGGCATTGAACGACTCCCAGCTGGGCAGGTTCTATGCAGACAACGGCTTCATCCCCATTACAGAGAATGTTCCCGATTCCGTCTATGAATTGCTGGATTTTGAAGCCCTGGGCAGAAAAGCACGCAATGAGGAGGGCGGCGTGTTTGTGGATCGGGACACCTACGGCCGCAGCGGCTATGTTGTCCGTCACACAGACTTGGTGGAAGCGTACAAGGATATGGATCTGACCCCGAAGAAACCACCGTACACGGTCCTGCTGGAGCTGACCAAGGGATGGTTCCATGATCCTGCGTATGACAGCGAAAAGACCGTGCATCTGTGGTTCCCGTCATCCCCTTCCGCGATGGACCACGCATTGAATGAGCTGGGAGCTGCGACATGGGCTGAAGTATCTTTCCAATGCATCGACTGCCGCGTCCCCGCTCTGATGGATGCCGTCAGCAGCGCCAATAATGTGGCGGAAGTCGACCGGTTCAGCCAGTGGCTGGACAATATCCCGCAGGAGAAGCTGGCTGGATACAAGGCATTGCTGGCGGCTACCCAATGCCAGGACCTGCAAAACGCCATGATGCTGATGGACGCGTTGGACAGCTATATCTTCACGCCCAGCTTTAGTTCCCCGGAGGATGTGGCCAGAGGTGAGCTGAAAGTCACCATGGCGGAGAGCGACGCGGAGATCCTGCTGCCCCATGTCAACCTGTACACCTATGGGGAGGCCCTGCTCCAGAGCCAGCACGCCATTCTGACGGAATACGGAGTGATCGAGCGGCAGGACGGACAACCTATACTGACCCAGCAATCTCAGGAAATGGGGATGAAAATGAAATGAACAAGGAACAATTCTGGCGCATTGTGGAAGATGTTCGCAGCAGCGCCGATCCCAGGGATCAGGAAGCGATCCTTTTCGCACTCCAGGAGCAACTGAGAAAGCTACCTTCGGCAGAGATCATGGAGTGGCAGGAGATCTTCCAATTCTATGACGATGCCGCTTATCGCGCCGAGCTTTGGGCGGCAAGCGGCGCCATGGGCGCTCACTGCTCAGATGACGGATTTATGGACTTCCGCAGTTGGCTGATCTCCCAGGGCAGGGATGTCTATATGGCTGCACTGCGGGACCCGGAATCTCTGGCCGAAGTGGATACCGAGGGGCAGAGTCTCAATTTTGAGGAGTACGCTTACGCCGCATCCAAAGCCTATGCCCAGCGCAAGGCGTATGAAGCCGGTCCGCTGACAGACGTCATCCGGGAATACATCAACTGGGCGTCACAGCATGAGCGGCAGGTGCTGGATCACCTGATGGAAGCGTCGCCCCATGAGAAAGATCTCAGCGCAGGCATTGCCAACGCTTTCCTCCGGGGATGCTTGGAGCGAAAATATGATCTGTTTGAAGATTCGCAACGGATCACACCGAATCCTGAACTGCTGGACAGCCTGATGGAAGATATCCCGGAAAAGCGGGACTTCGACCCGAACTGGACGCTGGAGGATCTGCCGCGGATTTTTCCTCGCCTCTGCCAAAAATACGAGACTCAAATGGTCACTTGGTCTGCCAAAGACTCGCTGCCTGCAAAAGCGGTAGAGCAAAACGATTCATTTCGTGCGGATTGCCCGACAGCCGAAGCCGTTCGCCGCAGAGTCGGAACGCTGACTGCCGACGAGGAGACCATACTTACCGCAATCGTCCTGCGCTACGATCCGGAATCGACAGAACAGGCAATGGAACTGCTGGACCATGTGTCCGACTACACGATCCTGAAAGGCGTGAACTGCTATGAGTCATTGGGCAGATATTACCTTGCCCATGAAACCTCCGTGCCGGAGGAATTATATGAATACATGAATTTGGACGCGCTGGGCTGTCGTTACGAAGACGAGCATCCCGGCGTTTTTGTCGGCAATGACTATGTGCAGTATCCATCCCAGACGCAGACCATGAGCATGAAGATGAAATAGCATATCGCCATCCGCCATTGCAAATTAGAAAAACAGACTTAGGGGCCGTTTTCCGAAAGGGGAAACGGCCCCTTCTTTTTTTATGCCCTTTTCGGAAAACCAGGTTCCGGAAAGGAAAGAAAATGCGTGAAGAAAAGCTGCTTGCATACCTCAAGGGCGCCTGCCCCGGCAGACAATACCGCGTCAGCGGCGCCGAGTTGGAACGGGTCCTGTGCATCAGCGGCACAGACCTGCGGAAGTTGGTGAACCGCCTCAGGCGCAAAGGATATCCAATCGGCAGCGACCGGAACGGCTATTTTTACGCCGTCACTGCCAGTGAGATCTACTCCACCATCCGCCAACTCCAGAGCATGGTAGCTGGATTGGAGGCGGCAATCCGTGGACTGGAGACATCCATGGACCGTTTCCAGGAGCGTGAGGGAAATCGTCATGGCTAAGCCCCCCTTTCCCTGGATTGGAAGCAAGGAGAAACTCGCCCCCTACATCCTTCCGGCATTTCCTCCGAAGCTCCGGCAGTATGTGGAGCCTTTCGGCGGCAGCGGTGCCGTGCTGTTAGCTCTTCCCCCAGATTCAAACCGACTGGACATCTACAACGATTTGGATTCGGAGTTGGTCAATCTGTTCTCCTGCATTAAGGAACGTTCCAACGTTCTGATGCGAGAACTGAAATTTTTGCCCATTCAATCCAGAACGTTGTTCGAATACTACCGTGACTTTGTAGCACACAAGGATGTCTATTATCAAAACATCCAGGAGGAGATCGCTTGTCTGGGTGACCGCTCCTGCTTTACGGAGGAGCAAGCCGGAGAACTGCTCCCCATCTTCAAGGAACGGCTTCGGCTCTATGATGTGAAGCGGGCGGCAGCTTTCTACAAGGCCATCCGTGGCAGCTTCAGCGGGACAGTTACTTCTTACGGCGTGAAGGGTGTAGATATAGAGCACTTTCTCGGCCTGTTTCCCGCAGTGTCTGAGCGGCTAAAAGATGTGCCGCTGGAAAACAAGAACGCTCTACAGCTCATTCGGGAACGGGACCGTAAAGGAGGACTGATCTATTCGGATCCGCCCTATGTCACGACTGAAAAGATTTACCGTGTATCTCGCAACATTCGAACTATCCGTCGCATCCGCCATTTCCACGTCCGTTTGTGGCAGGTGCTTTCCCAGTGCAAGGGCTATATCGTAGTCTCCTACAACGACTGTCCCTTCATTCGAAAGCTCTACCAGGATTATTACATTTTGGCTTTTCGCCGGAATAATCCGCTGTCGCAGAAAAAAGGCGCGGAATTCGGTGAACTCATCATCACCAACTACGATCCAGAACCATACCTGAACCGTCAGATGAGCCTCTTTGACGGGCAGTTGGGGGATCTGGAACTGAAAGTGATCCATCGGCCTGACCGACCGATCAAATATCATTCATGAAAAGGAGAACGATTACTATGAAATTCAAGATTTGCCATGATCCCGAAAGAAAGGCCCTCTCTATCCCCCGCGCTGCACTTCAAATCTCAGGCCTTGACGGTCAGGATGAACTGAATCTTCATGCGGATGACGGCTGCGTCCTGCTTTTACCGGAGCGCCCCACCGCGGGGGAGGCGGTGAAGACCATCCAAATGCTGGTCGACATCAACACCCAGCTCATCTCTGACCTGGCGGCAGCCAGCCGTCGAGCCATGGATGAGGCGGAGTGCGAGTGCCTGAACTGCGGACACCGAACTTCCTGCTTTGGTATCTGCATCCCGCCTTGCCAGCTGGAAGAAGCGGGGATCGATCCCGAATCTGAACTGGCCACCTGTGTGCAGGAGGGCAGAATCATTGTCCAGCCCATGGAAAAGCCCGACGCAGATCAGCTCCTGGATGAACTGGATGAAGATCTGTGCTCCATGCTGACCGATTCCGGCGTCCTGCTGGCGGGCGTCCACCGCCTCCTGATGCACGAGGGGTACTGTCATGAATGATACCTACCTCTATCCATGGGGGGCCAAGGATGCCAGGAGGCGGAACGAGATCGCACTCTGGCGTGAAAGCTACCGAGCCAATGTGGCGTGCAGGCAGGCCATTGAGGATGCCATCCGGCAGAACTTTGACGGAATGCACCTCTCTTCTGACTGCCTGAAGTCTGTACTGGAGGAGTACGGCTACAAGCGCACGGCATGGGTCCTCGCCAATACGCTGCACGAACTCAAGTCGGACGGGCGCTTCAGCCAGTCCAATAAGCTCTGGGCAGAGCGCTTCTACATTCCCGCAGATCCCGACCACAACAGCGAATTCACGGTTCGCAGCCATCCAGCCGTGCTGGACGGTTTCGTGGATCTGTATCGGAAAGCATATCAGGATTTGGGTCTGTTTGGCCCTGAGCATTGCACAGGTGACCGGAGCGAGCAGGACTTTACGGGCAAGGTGCTGGTACTCAGCCCTGATACGCTGAAGGAATCCTGCTGGCGTCAGGAGGATCAGCTTTGGTACGCCCACGACGGCTTCGGCTGCAGTCCCCATGCCAGAGGGCGTTCTGTTCGTTGTACCTGCCTGGGCGACGGAGAGATGACGCGCTGGAACCGCTCGGATTTTGTGGGCGTTCTGAAGGAGGAATACCTGCCGGACTGGGCGCTGGAAAAGCTGGCCGCACTGCGCGGGCAGGAACAGACGGATGCCCCCGCCATGGGCGGCATGACGATGAAATAAAGGAGGAAACACGAATGTGCGTGACATTTTATACCGTGGACGATCTCCGCCCCGGACGCTGTACCGGCTGGAATATCCGGCGGTTTCAGGCGCTGAAGGACGCCATCTCCCATTACCGTACGCTTCCCGCTGAGGGAACCCGCATCCTCGGCATGGCGGATGAAGGCCGTGTCTGGGAATTGATCCGCTGTGTCCGCCTGTTCCCCGGCGAAGCGCAGGGGGAGGATGTGCTGGCAGCGGATTACCGCGCCTGTGGTCTGATGCGAGAGCTGCCGGAGCTGAAGAAAGCGCTGGATACCTGCGTCGATGAGCTGCACCCCCGCTATATGCTGGAGCCTGAGCGAATGGTCCCCATCCCCACGGGGAAAAAGCTGCGGGAGGAGCTGCGGGACAAGCTGCTCTGGCGTGGACATGGCGGGAAATACGATTCCGCGATCCGCTCCATGTATGTCTACGGCGTCGGCTGGGTCTCGCCCCAGGATGTGAAGAAACAGGGGCCGCTCCCGCTGGTCCTGTGCTATAAGGTAGACGCCATGACCAAGGATGGGGCGTATCTGTCGCTGGAGCCGGAACCCTGGGAGTACCAGCTGATGCTGAAGTACACGAAAAACTATTATGAAGATGAAAATAGGAGGAACATGAAATGAAACGAATGCTTTCCCTTTGCGCCGCGGCGCTGTGTCTGACCATGGCGCTGGCCCCCACCGCCCTGGCAGCGGACTTTGAGACCGCCCCGCCCAACGCCAAGGTCTGCTACCCCACCTCCATCGTTCGCAGTGACGATGGAACGGAACTGAAGAAGATCTATGATCTGGGACCCGAGGATGACCCCGCCGGAATCCCCCGCTCGGATTTCCAGAAGGATGGCTTCCAGTATACCCTGACGGACCTGCTCAAACAGGAACTGCCGGAAAATGAGAGCCGCCAGCACACGGAAACCGTCACCCTCCAGAGCAAGAAGAAGGATATGGAATCTGTCCTGGCCCTGCTGCCCCAGGAAAAGGAGTTCATCACCGACGATGGACTTGTTGGGAACTTGACGCTCCGACTTGATACCGTCCAGGTGGAGCCTGCGGGCTATGGCAGCTCCACCAAGGAGGTCTCCGCCAAGCGCAGCTATCCCAACCTCGCCGGTCAGGATACCCAGTACATCCCCAAGACCATTGAGGAAAACGGACGCACCCTGACGCTGCAGGAGATCCAGTGGCAGACGGACAACACCGCCACCACGGACGGTTACGCCCTGGGTGACCGCTATACCGCCATCGCCACCTACACCGGCAGCGCCACCAGCAGCTATGTCACCGGCTACACGGTCACGGCAGAATACACCGGCACAGTCAGCCGCATTGCCCTGAATCGCGTGCGCTATGTTGCTATCTTCGAAGGCACACCCATTCAGCCCATGCTGCCTGTGGAAACCGATGCGGTTACCCCTGCCTTCCGTTGGTCCTATGTGCTGATTCCCCTGGGTGTTGTCGCCGTAGCAGGCGCGGGGATCGGCGGAGCGCTGCTGTTGAAGCACAGAAAAGAAAACGCTGATGAGGAGGACGCGGAAGAATGAAGAAAATGATGAGTCTTTGCCTGAGCCTTTGCCTGACGGCTGCTCTGGCCGCTCCCGCCTATGCGCTGGAGTATACCATCGATGCCCCTGAGGGACCGTCCTATGGAACGCCCACCTCCATCGAGGTGGTGCATACGGCAGACGGCGGGGCAATGAAAAATGAGGACGTCAGCAAGAATGCCGCCCTCATCCCTCCCGGCTTCGGAACACCCAGTATGGACGCCATGAATACCGGAACTTACCTCACGCCGAATCTGGCCCCCGGCGGTATGCCCGCCACCGGCACAGTCATCGGCGGCAACTCCGCGGCTGTCGTGGACCCCGGCAGTGCGGTGGTCACATCCCCCTCCAGTACCGTGATCACCACCGGCTATACCGAGGTCACCTCCGACCTCTACTACTCGGCGGGATATCTGGGTACGCTGAAGATCCCCGCTCTGGATCTGAGCGTGAAGGTCTACCAGGGTACGGACAGCAAAACACTGGCAAAGGGCGTCGGCCACTTCGAGGAAACCAGCATCTGGAATGGCAATGTGGCGCTGGCGGCGCACAACAGGGGCGTGAACAACTACTTCGGACAGATCCACACGCTGGAGATCGGGGACAAGATCACTCTGACCACCAAGTTGGGAACCCGCACCTACAAGGTGACCAATGTCAGCAAGGTCAGCGAAACGGACCGCAGCGGTCTTGCCGCTACCAGCGAAAATATGCTCACGCTCTACACCTGCGTCCGCAACCAGCGGGACGCTCGCTGGTGTGTCACAGCGGCGGAGGCTTGATTTTCTCCCTTTTGCCGGATCGGTTCTGTTCGACTTCTGCCCAGACCTTGTGCTATGTTGATGCTGCAAAGAGCTTTCCACAAAGTACATGAAAAGTCACGGAGGGTAGAATATGAACAGAATCAAAAATGCAGGAAAGAACATGAGCATCATGCTCACCGGTGTGGCCATCGGCGCCGTGCTGGCAGGCGGGTCCATCGCGGCCGCGGCAGGCATTGTGGCGGAGCCGACCTGGCAGCCCATCTTCGTGGATGGCCGGCAGGTCCAGATGACAGCCTACAACATTGCGGGCCATAACTATGTGAAGCTCCGGGACATCGGCGAAAAAGTGGGATTCAATGTCTACTGGGCCGACGGTGTTCAGGTAGACAGCGACGCTCCCTACACCGGCGAAGCACCGAAGCAGGAAGTCCCGACAAGCAGCATGACCCAGGACCTATCAGAATGCCGACAGGAGATCGTAGACCTGACCAATGCTCTGCGCCGGGAACACGGGCTGCCAAAACTCTCTGTGGATGAACGGCTCATGGAAGCCGCACAGAGCTGCTCTGCACAGGGCTTTACCACACACCATAACCGGGAAGAGTGCGAGGCGGTGCTGGAGAGCGGATATCCCTATGGCTTCGGCTCCAACCTGACGGTGTTCACTGCCAGCTCCGCTTCTGGCATCGCGCAGAGAGCGGTCTCGAACTGGGCAAACTCTCCCGGACACTTGCGGACGATGCTGGACCCGGAGTGTGACAGCATCGGCGTCGGCATCACCGTGAGCGGCGGCAGGACCTACTGCTATATGTTCGTAGGCAATCCCACAGCCAATAATCCCTACGCTTAATGTTCTTATCCTGCCCTGGCCTTTCAGCAACCGCTGAAAGGCTCTTTTTTTGTTGCCAAATTACGAGAAGAAAGGAAGTATCTGCTCTATGAAAAGATTGCGGCATTCTCTGAAAACCCGCGTAACGGCACTGCTGCTTGCGCTGGTTTGTGTGCTCGGGCTTTTCCCGGCAACCGCCTTCGCGGCCGGTACCGATTCGATCAAGCTGGAGAGCTTCGGCATGTCCGGCGTTTCTTATCAGTCGGCAAGCCTCGGTACCTGTACGCTGCATCAGATGTACTACGACTACGGCGGCAAGACCACCGTTGGCTTCTGCGGAACCAAGGGTGGAGGCATGGGAAAGTCCCTGATCGGACAGACATGGGGAAATCCCCAGGCCATCTCCGATCCCACCGTCAAGATGATGATGGCCTACTACTATTCCCACTCCACCGGCACCTTCACCGACGAAGCCCATGCCCTCGGCGTGGATGACGTATGGGGACCTGAGTATACCTGGTATATGAATGCCTGGGTGCAGGCCATCGTCTGGCGCTACAAGGCAGGCTCCCTCGGTGATCCTGTGACTGCCAGTGCCGAGGAACTGATGTATGTCTGGAACTCCCTCAAAAACGCGAATTACACCAGCATCGACCAGGCCTGCGACGGCACCACGTTCCGGGACAGAACGCAGTATATCTTCGACCTCGGCAACCGCGGCGTGTGGGGTGAGTGCGATGTGTACGAGTATTCGTTCACCGGCTCCGGCTCCAGTTCCCATCCCGCGAATACCGTGCAGGCTGTTGTAGTCGGTGAGCTCAGCATGGACATCACCGAGGAACAGTACAAGCTCACGGTCAAGAAGGTGGACGCCACCAACCCCACCAAGGGGCTGCCTGGTGCGAAATTCCACATTGAAGCCCAAAACGGCTCTTTCTCCAAGGATATCACCACCGGTGCCGATGGGACCTATACGCTGTCCCCGCTGGATGCCGGCACCTACGCCATCACAGAAACGGCTGCCCCGGACGGCTATGCAATCGATAACGCCGGTCCTGAATATGTCGTCCTCCCCAATGGCACCAGCAATAGCGTGACCGTCACCTTTACCGATACGCCCAGCATCACGGCCAGCGGCAGTATCCGCAAAGTCGATGCAGATAATCCCAGCCATGGCCTTGCCGGCGCGGTCATCAAAATTACCGGCGTTGATAATAACTTCACCGGCACCTACACCACCGGCGCTGGCGGCGCTCTGAGTGATGTGCCTTGGGATACCATGCCCGTGGGAAGCTATGTGGCAACGGAAGTGACGCCCCCTGCCGGGTATTCTCTCAGCAAAGATGCCAGCAAGGTGCGGCAGGAGTTTTACTGGGATGGTAAGACGAATGTGTCCCTTGTTTTTGAGAATGATGCCAAGGTAAAGGTCCAGCTCATCAAACTGGATGATTCCGACAGGCCGCTCTCCGGCGCGGTATTCAACATCCTCAAGGACGGCCAGCTGATTGGCACGGAAGCCACGGATGCCTCCGGCAAGATCACGGTCACCAATGTCACGGAAGGCATGTATACCTTCGTTGAAGTGTCCGCCCCCGCCCCCTATGCCAAGCTGACGTCTCCCGTCTGCGCCCACGTGGATCAGGCCGTTGTCAATGGCGGCGGCACAGTCACGGTGACGGCTAAAGACCAGAAGCTCCCCAATTTGACCATCAAGAAGCTGGACAAGCAGAACAAGCTGCCTGTTGCCGGAACTGTGTTTGAGATCAAGGGCATCCACTACGGCTACCATCAGGACGTCACGACAGACACTTCCGGCAAGGCCGTTCTGACTGCTATTCCCGTAGACAGCTATGAGGTCACGGAAAAGTCTGTACCCGCGCCCTATGTGCTGGATGAGACCAACACCCAGACAATTTATCTGGGCCCCGGTGATGATCAGCAGCTCGTCTTCGAGAACCTGAAGCAGCCCCAGCTGACCATCTCCAAAATCGACGCGGACGATTCCAGCCCTGTCGCCGGAACTGTTTTTACCGTAGAGGGCATTGACAGTGATTACCGCGGCGACTGGACTACCGGCGAAGACGGCACTGTCACCAATCGCGTTGCTCCCGGCACCTATCGGATCACGGAGAAATCCGTTCCCGCGCCCTATTATCTGCCGGACAAGGACGCGGACCGGGTCCAGACCATCAGCCTGAACGCGGGTGATGATAAGAGCATCACGTTCAAAAACCGCAAAATGCCTCTGCTGACCATTTACAAGGAGGACAGCGTCGCAGGAGCGGATGTGGAGGGTGCCAAGTTCCACATCACCTATACCAGCAACGGCGAATCCGCCGAAGCGCCCGCAACCATCGACTATGGCTATTTCCTCACGGATTCCCATGGCGAGATCAAACTTCATGAGTCCGGTAAGCGCCTATACCCCGGCGAGTACACCGTAACCGAAGTGGAACCCGCTCCCGGCTTCCAGATGAAAGAGCCCTCCACGCAGAAGGTCATCCTGCACGGCAGCGAGAGCAAGACCCTGACGTTCCAGAACACGCCCCTCAATGCCATCATCGTCGAGAAATACGATAGCGTCACTCACGAAGCTTTGCCTGGGGCCACGTTCCAGCTGAGATTCCTTGGCGGCACTTCCGGTACCGGCGGCACCGTCATCGGGCAGAAGATCACCGGCAAAAACGGTACCGCCATCTGGACAGGCCTGACTGCCGGTACCTACATTCTGGAGGAAGTGGACCCTGCGGATGGATATAGCATCATCCAGTCCTCCGAGACGGTCTATCTGGCGGACAGCGGTGAACAGAGTGTAGTCACCGTGCCCTTCGAAAATGCCCCCGATGGCATTCTGCTGATCCGTAAGGTCTGCTCCGTCAATCCCAGCGTGACGCTGGCCAATGCGGAATTCAAAGTGACTTATGCGGATGGCACCCTGATTGGTGATGCCAATGGCATTTTCAAGACGGATGTCAATGGTGAGATCCGCATTGACGGCCTGAAGCCCGGCAAGAGCGTGATCGTCACAGAAACGAAAGCGCCTGATGGCTTCCTCATCGATACCCAGTCCCAGACGATCCAAATCAAGGAAGGGCGCACAGTATCCCTGACTTTTGCCAACCAGCCCAAGGGAAAACTCATTATCCAGAAGCGGGACAGCGCCACGGGGCAGCCTTTGTCCGGCGCGGAGTTCCGTGTGACCACTGCCGCTGGCTGTGAAGTCGGCCTGGATGGCGTCATCGGCACCGCAACGCTTACGCAGAATGGCATTTTCACCACCGATGCGCAGGGCGAGATCCGCATCTCCAATCTGGCTCCCGGCGCTTATGTCATCAATGAGATCAAGGCCCCGGACGGCTATGTCATGGATACGGCTTCTACCAATGTAGTCATTGGAAAGAACGGCGACACCCAGACTGTGGTCGTGAAAAACTCCAAAGCCGGCTCCTTGGTCATCCTGAAGAAAAACTCGCTGAATGGAGAGTCGCTGGAAGGGATCACTTTTAAGGTGACTACTTCTACCGGCGAATATGTGCCGGACGAGAATGGCCGGATCAGCAGCAATGGTCTTTACTATACCGATAAGGACGGCAAGATCACCATCAATGGCGTCGTGGGTACGCTGGTCGTGACCGAGGTGAAATCCATTCCCGGCTACACCATCGATCCCGCGACAAAGACCCAGACGGTGGTCGTGAATCCCAACGACACCCAGACGCTCACGTTCTATAACACCCCCAGCACGACCCTGGTCATTCAGAAGTTTATCGAGGGCACAGACCACGAACCGCTGGAAGGCGTCCGATTCCTGGTGACGGATAGTTCCGGCGCTGTAGTAGGTCGGAGCAACGGCGAGTATGTAACGGACGAAGCAGGTCAGATCACCATTACTGATCTGGAACCCGGAACCACCGTGACCGCCCGTGAGGTGCAGACTGTCGAGGGCTACGTCCTGGATGGCACCCCCAAGAGCATTCTCATCAAAGAGGGCGAAGTCCAGACCCTGCGCTTTTATAACAAAAAGCAGGGAACGCTTGTCGTTCAGAAGAAAGATCGTGTGAGCGGCAAGCCTTTGAGCGGCGTGGAATTCCAGATCACCTACGCCGACGGCGGCTATGTGGATGATGCCAACGGCCACCTTTCCAGCAAGGGCCTCTATACCACGGATTCCAACGGTGAGATCCGCATTTCCGGCATCACCGGGACAGTCGTGGTGAAGGAGACAAAAACCATCCCCGGCTATACCATCGACCCGTCCACTCAGACGCAGACAGTGGTGGTGAATCCTGCGGACACCCAGACCATTACCGTGTATAACGACCCTATCGGCGGCGTTGAGATCATCAAGGTCAACGAAGCTGACCGAAACGAGCGCATCCCCAACACCACCTTTGAGATCCGCAGGGTCGGCGATGACGCGCTTGTGGATACGGTGACCACCGATTCCAATGGCCGGGTGTATGTGACTCTGGAAGACGGCAGCTACTACGCTGCAGAGACCAAGGCCAACGAGAAATACCGGCTGGACAGCACTCCCCATTACTTTACTGTCAAAGACGGTAAGTGCCAGCCCGTAACGGTGACAAACCGTAAAATCAGCGGCATTCTCATCCACAAAATTTCCAGTACCACAGGCGACGGCATCTACGGTGTTTCCTTTATCCTCTATGACAGCAGCAACACCCCTATCGCCCAGGAAACCAGTGATGACCGGGGGTATGTCCGCTTCGAAGACCTGACGCCTGGCCGCTATTACCTGCGTGAATTGGAAAATGAGGGCTATGTACCTGACACGCAGAGAAAGACCGTCAATGTCAGATCCGGCGAGACTACGGAGGTCGAGTGGGAGAACACGCCCATCACAGGTCAGATTCAGATCGCCAAGACCTCCGCGGACTACAACAGCATGAATGGCTGGCCCGCCGGAACGCCTATCCCCAACACCGTCTTTGAGATCTACAACTATAAGACAAACCGTCTTGTAGACACGATTAAGACGAACAAGAACGGGTTCGCGGTCAGTAAGGCGCTGCCTCTGGGGCGCTACAAAATCGTAGAATCCCAGGCAGCGGAGTTTTATGGACTGGATAAGACCCCCATCGAGGTGGAAATCGAGTTCGCTGGCCAGGTCGTCAAGGCGGCTATGACCAACAAGAGTCTGTATACCAACGTGTCCATCAAGAAAACCGGCTTCGTGGAGGTCATGCCCGGCCAGACGATCCGCTACAACCTCTCCAACATCGCCAACAACTCAACCACCAGTCTGACCTCGTTCTACTGGCGGGACACGCTGCCCGCCAATGCGGTCCGGCTGGACAAGCTGGTCACCGGCACCTGGAATACTCCCGGCAGCTACAAGGTGGTGTACAAGACCAACCTCAGCGGTGATACCTGGCGTGTGCTGGCGGACAATCTGAGTACCACGCAGAACTATGTGCTGGACGCATCGCCCGCTGCACTGGGCCTTGCTTCCAATGAGTACATCACGCAGTTCATGGCATCCTTCGGCGTGGTACCCGCCAACTTCCGGCAGGTAGAGGCACCGAGAGTGTACTGCAGCGTGGTCTCCTGGCTCACAGGCGGCACGCAGTTCGTCAATCAGGCGGACGCGGGTGGTGTCTACGACGGCCAGTGGATTATGGCGACCTCCCGCTGGGTCACCAGAGTTTATAAGCCCAGCAAGCCTCTGCCCCGCACCGGCTATTAAGCCCTCCGAATAATCCTTAAGGGTGAACCGCTCTTTTGGGGCGGTCCACCCTTAACCATGCAATAAAATCCGGAAAGGAACCAGGCTGTAGGGATACAGCTCCCGAAAGCCTGGTTTCTTGTCTGGGTGCCGCTGTCTCTTCAGCCTTTTCTTTTCAAAAAGGAAAGGACGTTATATGAGAAAGCGCAAGAAAATGATTTGTATCCTCGGCATGGTGCTCCTGATGACCTGCCTGCTCAGCACGGCAGCCTTTGCCGCAGGCGATGTTGCTTCAGCGGTGGAAAACACCTGGAAAGATGCCGCAAGCCAGATCAAAACCGTGGTGGACAATGTGGTATTTCCCGCGCTGGACATGATCCTCGCCATCGCGTTCTTTGTCAAGCTGGGCAGCGCGTACTTCGACTACCGGCAGAGAGGACAGTTTGAATGGACGGGTCCCGCCATCCTTTTTGCCTGCCTGATCTTCACCCTGACAGCTCCCAAGTACATCTGGACCATCATCGGAATCTGAGGTGCAACATGAATTTTTTTGAACAGGAACTTCGAAAAATCGTAGGGGACCGATCTCCTGACACCACATTCGTGGGCAGGGCCTGCTATGTTCGGCTGAATGAAATGAATCGTGTAAAAATTCGATTCATTTCTACCGAAATTTCAAACCACTACAATGCCCTGCGCCTGACAATTCTAAATCGACAGGAAGGCGAAGTAGATAACTTACTTCTGCGTTTTTCTGATTTGCTGGGGAAGAAGATGACTTCCAATCCAAATTTCCCGAGCGGTATCACCCCTCATATCTGGGATGACAACGGTAAGCTATCCTGGTATGTCTACCAGCCCAGCAGTCAGGATTATCAAACGCTCTCTGATGCCACATCTGATTATCTACAGATTTTTCAAGAGATGGAACAGAACGCTGACCAGGGGTGGCAGCAGTCCATGAAGTAGGCGGAGGTGACCAACCATATTTATCTGGGATTTTGTTGCCGCGACGGTGCTGGATCAGCTGGTGGACTGGATCTATGGGCAGATCGTGGGCTTTCTCGGCAACTTCTTTGCCCTCATGGGCAACATGGGCGTGGAACTGTTTGAACTGGACTGGGTAAACGCCATCGTGCTGTTCTTCTCCCGTCTGGGCTGGGCGCTCTTCGCTGTAAGCGTGGTGGTTTGCGCCTTTGAGTGCGGCATTGAATACTCCGCTGGCAGGGGCAATCTGCAGCAATGCGCCCTCAACGTCATCAAGGGCTTCCTGGCGGTGAGCCTCTTCACGGTGGTTCCCGTCCGGTTGTACGCACTGTCCGTATCGCTGCAGGGGACTTTCTCCGCGGGGCTCACCGGCTATGGCCGAAGCATCGGCGAGGTGGGTCAGGACATCGTTACAGAGCTCAGCGAGATCCAGACGCTCTCGGACGCGGTGAACAGCACCCATTTCGGTCTGGATGTCATCACCAGCCCCATCATGATCCTGTTCTGTGTGATCCTGATGGCTTACGCGGTGCTGAAGGTGTTTTTTGCCAACCTCAAACGGGGCGGCATTTTGCTCATTCAGATCGCCGTGGGCTCTCTGTATATGTTCAGCATCCCCAGGGGCTATCTGGACGGCTTTGTTGGCTGGATGAAGCAGGTCATCGGCCTGTGCCTGACGGCTTTTTTACAGTCCACCATCCTCATTGCTGGACTCATGATCTTCAAGGATCATGCGCTAATGGGTGTGGGCCTCATGCTCTCTGCCGGTGAGGTTCCCCGCATCGCTGGAAATTTCGGAGTGGATACCACAACGAAAGCCAACGTCATGAGCGCCGTATACACGGCGCAGGCGGCGGTGAGTACCACCCGGACCATTGCTGCGGCAATCAAATAAGAACGAGGTGGAACACAAATGGAAAAAAGTATTACCATGGCCAGCCTGTTCGACGGTATCGGCGGCTTCCCTCTTGCGGCAGTCCGCTGCGGCGTTGAGCCGGTATGGGCCAGTGAAATCGAGCCGTTTCCCATTCTTGTGACAAAGCTTCGCTTTCCGCAGATGATGCATATGGGAGACATTACAAAGCTCAACGGGGCGGATCTGCCGCCTGTAGATATCATCTGCGGGGGCAGCCCGTGCCAGGACTGTCTGTGGCCGGAGCGCGTGCTGGTTTGACTGGCGAGCGCTCCGGCCTTTTTATGGAGCAAATCAGAATTATAAAGGAGATGCGCGATGCGGATAGAAAATCTGGAAGGACAGGAGTCCTTGTTCGCCCGCGATTCGGGATCTGGGAAAACGTCGTCGGGGCGCTCAGCAGCGGGCGAGATCCTGCAACGGGTCAAAAACAGCCTGGGGCAGACTTTCAAAAAGTCCTCGAAGCGTTCCTCCAAATTGAAGAACCACACCTTCATGTTATTAGACCTGAGGCAGGGCGCTGGGAATATTCTGGGGCCGTGCTGGGAGTACGATCCTGTGTGGCTTGGATCACTTGGGACGCTCAATACTTCGGAGTGCCCCAAAGACGTCGTAGAATCTTCGCTGTGGCAGATTTTGCTGGACACAGTCCCATCCCGATACTGGCTGTCCCAGAAAGCGTGCCGGGGGATGTTGCGCCGCGCGGACTGCCGTGGCAAGTTGCTGCCGGAATTATTGGAAATAGCGCTTTCGATGCAGGGAGGTTTGATCCCGCCCGGACCGATTCCGGATGAACTCAAAGCCTACCACTTCAATCAAAGGAATGAAGGCATCGACCTTGGCGATGTAGCCGGAGCGCTGCTGGCGACGCAAAATCTCCAGATGCAGACATTCGTCACGACGCCGGGCGCATCACCCGATAGTCTGAAAGAAGGTATTGCGTTTTCAGCAAATCAGCGGGATGAAGTGCGGGACCTGCATGGGGTCGCCGGTGCGCTGCAGGCGCAGCCGGGAATGAAACAGCATACCTTTGTAGCGAGCTTCTCTGCCGGGGCAGGAGCCAGCGCCGGTTCCATTGCCTATAATGAAACCGTTTCGCCGACACTCAAGGGCAGCGCCAGCGGCAACTGTATGCCCAGCGTCCTGTGCATCAACGACCAGGGCGGAAAGATCATGGAGTGCAGTGAGGATGTTACCGGCACCCTGCGGGCCCAGGAGCATGGACACCAGCCGCTGGTACTGCGTCCGAAGCATCCCATGGTATATGAAAATCATGGAATTGACGGAAGATACACCGGCCCCCATGATGTAGCTCCTACCATGTCGGCACGCTATGGGACCGGTGGAAACAATGTCCCGCTGGTTCAGGCAGAAGAAGTTATCTGCATTACCGGCAACGCCATTGATCGCCAACCGCAAAACGGAGGCAACGGCATTGGCTGGCAGCGGGATATCGCCTATACCCTGACCGCCACGGACCGGCACAGCGTCTTTTCCAGGCAGCGTGTGGATCAATTCAAGGAGGATGATGTTGCCTCCACGGAAAGCGCACGGCAGTACAAGGACGCGACAGACATCGTCTGCCGGCCGGTATCGGAATGGAACGATGCTTTCTGTCATCTGCTCCGCCGCCTGGTTCCATTGGAATGTGAACGGCTGCAGGGCTACCCGGACGGCTGGACGGATGTCCCCGGCGCTTCGGATTCGGCGCGGTATAAGGCCCTGGGCAACAGCGTCGCCATCCCCTGTGTGGAATACCTGATGGAGCGGGTGGCTCTTGTCATTGCGCTTGGTCTGGAGTGGCGTCTTTAGTTGCTTTTGGTGAATAGCTTTTGCCTGTGCTTTAGCGTATGTTTGCATTACCATCAAGGAAACGGAGGAACTGCTATGGCAGAAAAAACACGCAATCTGTGCGCTGAGATCCCGGAGGAACTGCACGGCAAGGTGCGGCAGCGGCAGAATGAGTCCGGCAAAACCCTGAGCCAATACATGACATGGCTCATCACTACATTTTATGAAATGGAGGACAAACCCAAAATGAGTAAGGAAAACACAAGGACGGTAGCGTTCCAGGTACCGGAGGAATTGTTCGAGCGCTTCAAGGAATACCTGAGCAAACACGGCATCAAGCAGAATGCCTTCTTCCTGGACTGCATCCAGCGGGCGCTGACAGAGGACGCCGAAGCAGCCGCAAACGAGTAAATGCATCATGAGCCGCTGTCGGGGTTGACCCGACGGCGGTTTCGTTTTGGAGGAACACCAATGTTTATCTACCCTGACAACTTAAAGGCAAAGCCCATGCTGTGGCTTTGGCTGCTGCGGGACATTGCCGTCATCGGCATCGGTGCGCTGCTCTCTGTGCTGGCGCTGGCCCAGGGACTGGGCATGGGACTACTGGTGATCACCGTGCTGTACGCCTTCCTCACCATTCAGGTGGAGGGCTCCAGCATCCTGGATTTCCTGCGGCGGGCCGCCTGTTTCCTCTTTCTCTGCCAGCAGTATTACGAGTGGAGGCTGGACCCATGATGAAGCGCAAGAAGAATAAAGAGCTGCGCCAGCGCCAGTCCACGCGGCAGCTCATGGGCATTGTGAAGATCACGCCCCACGGCATCCAGACGGAAGCCGGGGAGCGTGTTTTTTACCTGATTCGTCCGGACAACCTCTCTGTCCTCTCGCCGGAGGTGATCCGCAGCCGCATCCGCTCTCTGACGGTGCTGCTCAGTACCCAGCCCACGCTGGAGATCCTTGCCTTGGACTCCCGTGAGTCCTTTCAGCGCAACAAGGAGTATTACCAACGGCGCATTGAGGAAGAAACGGTACCGGAGGTACGGGAACTGCTGGAAAAGGACCTGGCACATCTGGACGCCATCCAGTTCTCCTCCGCATCCTCCCGCGAATTCGTGCTGGCGATCCCCTTGAATGAGAAAACGGATGCGGGTGAAGGGGCTCTGCGACAGCTGGAAAAGTCCATCTGCGACCACGGCATCCAGGTGCGCCTTGCCAATGAGCAGGACGTCAAGCGCCTGCTGGCGATCTACTACCAGCAGGACCTGACCACGGAATTCTTCCCAAATTACGACGGAGAGGAGTATGTGCATGGCTAAGAAAAAAGCGAAGAAGAAAAAGAAATCGCCGGAGCAGGCCCCGCGTCCGAAGGACTTTCTGGACATGATCGCGCCTGCCGCGGCGAAATTCAATACGGACCATTTCATTCTGGGCGGGCGGTATCACGCGGCACTGTCCCTGAAAAGCTACCCGCCTGTCACCGACGAGCTGGCGCTGCTGCGCTGCGTTGGGGACATGGGTGGCGTCAATCTGCGCCTGACGGCGCGGCAGGTCACGCCCGCCGAGGAGGACGCCATCCTCCACGCCGCCGCCAACAAGAGCCGCATGGAGCGAAGCAATACCAACGACGTCAAGCAGAGCGTCACCGCGGAGGCAAATCTGCGGGATATGACGGAGATGATGACCAAGCAGCGCCAGGAAAAAGAGCCGCTCATCCACTGCGCGGTCTACATGGACATTACCGCCGCCGATACAGACAAATTGCGAACGGCGCGGGATACCATCTCAGCACAGCTCATCCGCTCCCGTATGGGTGCCGACCCGCTGACCCTGCGCCAGAAGGACGGCTTCCTCTCCGCCAATCCCGCGGGTGGACAGCAGCTCTCGAACTTTGCCGAGCGGGTGCTTCCCGCCAGGAGCGTTGCAAATCTGTATCCCATGAATTATTCCGGCAAAACAGATCCCAACGGCTACTTTATCGGACGTGACCGCTTCGGCTCCAACATCATCGTAGACCTGGACCGCCGCGCGCCGGACAAGACCAACGCCAGCGCCCTGATCCTCGGCAACACCGGCCAGGGCAAGAGCTTCCTTCTGAAGCTCCTGCTGTGCAATGTGCGGGAGGCCGGCAAGAGCGTCATCTCTCTGGACTCCGAGCATGAGATGGAGGATGAGTGCAGAGGGCTGGGCGGCTGCTTCCTCGACTACCTCAGTGGGCAGTACCGCATCAACCTTCTGGAACCCCGCTGCTGGGACGATGGCAGTGAGCCGGACGATCTGGACGCGCCGGCAGCGTTTCACGGAACGCTGTTGGCACAGCACATCTCCTTCCTGCGGGACGTCTTCCGCGTCTACAAGGGCTTTGACACACCCCACATCGACACGCTGGAGCTGATGATAGAAAAACTCTATCAGAAATGGGGGATCTCTGACAGCACCGATTTTACGCGGATGCGTCCGGAGGATTACCCCATCCTCTCCGACCTGTACGAAGTCATTCACGACGCCTACGAGACCTATGAGGCAGCGAATACCCTTTACCCGAAGGAGATGCTGCGGGATCTGCTGCTGGGACTGAACTCCATGTGCAAGGGCGCCGACTCCCGCTTTTTCAATGGGCATACCAACATCGCCGCGTCCAAATTCCTCGTCTTCTGTGTCAAGGGCTTGGACAACGTGGCGGCGAACCTGCGGGACACGCTGCTGTTCAGCCTGCTGTCCTATATGTCGGACCAGCTCCTGACCGCGGGCAATTCCGTGGCTGCCATCGACGAGCTGTACCTCTGGCTCTCCAACACGACGGTGGTCACCTACATCCGCAACTGCCTCAAGCGCGTGCGGAAGAAGAATTCCGCACTCATCCTCGCCAGCCAGAACCTGGAGGACTTTGACCAGCCGGGTATCCGGGAGCTGACCCGCCCGCTGTTCTCCATCCCCGTCCACCAGTTTCTGTTCAACGGCGGCAATGTGGATAAGAAATTCTTCATGGATAACCTCCAGTTGGAGGAGTCCGAGTATGCTCTCATCCGGGACCCTATGCGTGGATCGTGCCTTTATAAATGCGGCAACGAACGCTACTTATTGCAGGTCCAGGCGCCGGACTACAAGAAGGAACTCTTCGGAACGGCAGGTGGCAGGTGATGGCTGTCCCTGCCGCGGCACTGGCAAAGGCCGCCGCTGCCGCACTCTCAGATGAGGAGACCAGGAAAAAGCTTGGCTGGATCATGGCGGTGATCCTCTCACCATTGATCCTGACCCTCGCTTTTTTCTGCTCTCTGCTCTCCGGTAGCGTGGATCACAACAACTCCGCCGTGCTGCTCTGCTTCCACGGTGGGGAGATCCCCGCCAGTACCCCTGCGGAATATGTGGCCTACATCGAAGAAATGCGCGACAGCTTTCAATTGCTGGATGAGCTGATCAGCACCGTCAACGAGATGACGGAGGATGGAGACAATCTTGACGCGATCCGCATCAAGGCTGTTTTTTACGCTCTGTACTTCGGCGAGGATGCCCCCAGCCGCCGCGCACACCGACAGTTCGTGGATTGCTTTGTTATCTATGAGGAGCGCACCCGCACCGTGGCCGGTGAGGACGGTACGGACATCGAGGAGAGCTACACCGTGGCGATTCCCATCACGGATATGGCGGAGGTCTATCGGAACATCGAAAGCGCCCTGCGATTGGAGATCACAGAGGAGCAAAAAGGCAATGCCGACAGCGTCTACAACCTCGTCCGCTACGGCGTCGCCGCCGGAACGGATGGCTGGATACCCGGTGCGGACGTTCCCTTCATTGGCGCGGACGGCTTTTGCTCCCCCATTGGAGCGGGCTGGGAAAGCCGCGTCACCTCTGAATTCGGCAACCGCATCGACCCAATCACTCACAAGCCGAAGGGACACTCCGGCATGGATCTGGCTGTCCCCACGGGAACGCCTATCCGAGCGGCGCTACCGGGGACGGTGACGGTCTCCAAGTACAACGTCGGCGGCTACGGCTACTATGTATGCATCGACCACGGCAATGGGCTCTCCACGCTCTATGGGCACTGTTCCAAACTGCTGGCGCGGGTGGGGCAGACCGTGGAGGCGGGCGACATCATTGCCCTCTCCGGCAACACCGGACGCTCCACCGGTCCGCACCTGCACTTTGAGGTGCGCGTCAACGGTGAGCGGACTGACCCGCGATACTACCTGTCAACCAGTTAGACTGTCATGAACAAACAGGAGAAGAATGATCATGAATATTGGAATGAAACAACTCACACCGGAGCGAGAGCGGGAACTGTGGGACCGGATCGCCGGATTTCTCAGCAGCCGCTTTTCGGACGGCGACCTCTATGACATCCTGCACCAAAATCTCGGCATGCGTCATGAGGAGATGGAGGCGTTGGGCTTTCTGCTCCGGGACTATTACGAGGAGGGTGCCTGACATGGCCTATGTGAAAGCACAGATCCCGTCAGAGGTCTATCACCTGACGAAAGAGAAGAATTTGGACAGCATTCTGAGTGACGGCAAGATCCGCCGCTTCAATGACACGGAATGCTGGTTCTGCGAAAGCCTCGCCAAGATGAGAGCGTACATGGAACAGACCGTACTCTGTGAGGGAAAGCCCTACTACGCCGTTGGCGGGCAGCTCTGCCGTTACCCGAAATTCATCCCGGAGGACTATGTCATCCTCAAGCTGACGCCCTGCCGCCGTGAGGGAAATTGGTACCGCTGGAATCAGGAGGTGCCACCCGGCAGCCCCAAGGAACTGGTGCGGGCGGCGAAAGAGTTTTCGGCACTGAAGATCGGCTTCCGGGGTGACCTGGCATTCAAGGACGTGGAAGTCATCGACGTCCCACAGTTCCTCTGCGGCGAGATCGTCTGCCGCCCGGAATACGCGGCCTTCAAAAATGAGGAGCCTTCGGCGCCGGAAATGAAAATGAAACTGTGAAGGAGGAAACAGATCATGCAGAAAAAAGATATCACGCTGACATTCGAGGATGAGAAACTCGACGCGCTGGAGTTCTCGCTGAAGAAAAAGGGCAGCTCTGTACAGCGGCGGATGCAGGAGGCACTGAAGAACCTCTACGAGCAGGAGGTGGCCGCGCCGGTGCGGGAGTACCTGGACAGCAAGACCGCGCCTGCCGCCAAGCCCAGGCGTCCTGTCAAGTCGTCCAGACCGCAGGCGGCAGGGGCTTCCTCTGCCATTGCGCCGCCGGCCGAAGTAACGGGAAAGGTTGGTGACTGAGATGGCACAGCAGGAAGAGATCGTCCTCTGGATCGACCGGCGCTGGCGAGTGGCCATTGAGAAACAGCTCAAGGGTGAAACGCTGCAGGAGCATCTGGACAATGTGCTGGATGAGCTGTGCAACCGGCTACCGGACCAGGAGTATACTCGTATCAGCAATGAGATCCAGGAGGAGGCCCGCATCGCGCGGGAGGCGGTGGAAGCAGCCCGCACGTACTCCGCCTATCGGGTGATGGAAAATGGCGAGGCACGATACTTCAAGGTTTCTCCCGGCGAGGAGCTGCTGGCTGCGGCACAGAAGCTGCGGCACTACCTCAAGGACTTCGATCATGCTGCCGGTAAATTCATCGGCCTGTTCAGAAACAGGGAGCCGATCTCGCCGGAGGAGTTTCAGCAGATGACCGTACAGCGCATGGAGAATACTGGCAAGGTGGCAGGTGCCTTTGATATCGACTTCGATAAGCGGGAGTTTTCCGCTGTTCATATCATGGACGGCTGGAAGACATGGGCGATGCACGATGTGTCCGTGGCAGCCTACCATGCCAGTCGAAAAGAATACATGGACACGGAGAAGCGATGGCAGCGTCTGCTGGATCATCTGGAGGGTAAAGAACTGACCTCGGCAAGTCACCTCTCCGCAAGGGAGTTCACCTTCGGGGATGAGATCATTGAGCATGATGAGAAACTCAATTTTTATGTGCAGGCTGAGTTTGACGTGGACGCTGTCTTCGGAACTCACGTCCTGACAGACGAGAACGATGACTGGCTCAACATCTACGCCAACTATGACACACAGGAGGATCGAGTGTGCGACACGCTGGATGTGACGCTCTGCAAGGGCGACGGGTCCGAGGAGTATTTCAGCTACCCGCTCAACGCCGCAGAGCAGGAAGTCCTGCTGCGCAAGATGGAGGAGTACTGTCAAAAGCAGACCGGCATGAGCCTGTGTGATTACAGCAGGCAGCTCCGTGAGGAACAGGAGCAGGAACAGGGTTTCGCACCGGAGATGAAAATGTGAGCCGCGCGAATCAGCAAGCCGGAAACCTCCGCTGGCTCCAAAGACACAGCGTCCAGGCTGCGCGGTCCTGCGGGACCGCGGCGCCGGTCAAACTGCGTCCACCCGCCCCGGCGGGCAGCCGCAGTTCGCCGGCTTTCTATCTGACACTGTGGGTACTGGCGGAGCGGCAGGAACAGAGTCCTCCCCCGGCCGCGCTGTTTGCCCCTGTGAGCCGCTGTGTGCGATTTTAGGGGGAGGCGGCGGGAAAGTACCCCCTGGCTCCGTTTCCGGCGAACGTGAGGCGCTTGTGCGAAAGTGTGAGCGCACCGTTACGGAGGGAAATCGGCGGTTGTTTGCCCGTTCGATTTTAGCACAAGATAAAGAGAGGTGGTCGCGTGCGACCACCTCTCAGCCACAAAGCCCCGCAGTGCGGGGCTTTTTCACGGTTTGGACAAGGTACACCTTTTCAGCCGGTTTCCCGGTCTCAGGTACACCTTGGCCGCAAAAACGCAGGCGTGACAAGGGGTTGCGCCGTTTCAGAGAGGAGAGCCTCACGTTGAAAGAAAATCATGAAAAACGGAGCGAGCGTACCGTGGTATGGCTGGATTCCAGACTCATCCCCCGCATGGATGGGTGGCTGGAAGCGGACAACTGCAAAAACCGCAGCGAGTTCATCAACAAGGCGCTGCGGTTCTACATGGGCTATCTCGGCAGCGAAGATAACACGGCGTATCTCTCCCGTGCGCTGCTGACAGCCATTCAGGGAACGATGGACGATAACGCCAACCGCCTCCGCTCCCTCATTTTCAAGTGGTGTGTGGAGCTGAACATGATGAGCCACACCATCGCCGCGCACTTCCGCACAGACGAGATCTACACGCGGGAGCTGCGTGCCTTCGCCGTGGACGAGGTGAAACGCACCAACGGACAGGTGGATTTTGAGGACGCCGTGCGGCGTCAGCGGCGAATCGAGCCGGATGACCAATGGCAAGGATCGTTCTGATTTCCCCCTACCTAAAGGGTGGCCAGAACGCGGCGAAGCTGACGCAGCGTACCCGCTACTTTGCCACCCGCCCCGGCGTGGAGCTGCTGGCCGATGAGCACAGCACACTGCCCGCAACGAAAAAACAGTGTGCGTTCATCAACCGGCTGGTGAAGTCGTTCCCAACGAGCAAGGAGCTCATCGAGTATGAGGACTACCTTGCGAACCCCACGCAGGGGAACGCCTCGGCGTTCATCCAGCAGACCTGGGAGGACTACGTTGAGGCCCTGGATCAGAAAGAAAATTTTATTGACTACATCTCCCACCGCCCCGGCGTTCAGAAGGACGGCGAGCATGGCCTGTGGGACGCGAACGGAAAGGTGCAGAATCTCTCGCAGGTGGTACGGGAAGTGGCGGAACACACCGGCAATGTATGGACGCCGGTGGTGGCGCTGCGCCGTCAGGATGCGGAGCGGCTGGGCTACGACAACGCGAAAAACTGGCGTGCGCTCATCAATGCTTCCATCTGCGAGATCGCCGCGGCGTATAAGATCCAGCCGGATCACCTGCGCTGGTACGCTGCCTTTCATCAAAAGCCCCAGCAGATGCACATCCACATGATCATCTTCTCCACAGATCCCAAGGAGGGCTATCTCACCAAGGATGGCATCCGGCAGGTCAAGTCCGCCTTCACCCGGAGGATCTATCAGGCGGACCGGATGCACGTCTATCAGCAGAAGGATCAGTCGAGGGATGCGCTCCAACGGGAAGCGCGCAGAGCCATGGCGGAGTGCATTGTTCAGTTGAAGTGCGGCACGATCCGCGACCCAAAGCTGGAGCAGCTCATCACGGAGCTGGCGGACCGGCTGCAGGAGACCCGCGGCAGGAAGGTCTACGGATACCTGCCGCCGCGGACAAAAGCGATCGTGGACGCCATCGTGGAGGAACTGGCAAAGGATCAACAGGTGTCTGCCGCCTATGAGGTGTGGCAGAAGCTGTATGAACAGATCTGCCTGGACTACAACGAGCAGCTCCCGAAGCGCCTGCCGCTCTCCCAGCAGAAGGAGTTCAAGACCGTGCGAAATATGGTCATTCAGGAAACGCTCCAATGGATGGTGGAGCGGCAGCGGTATGCCGAGGCCCTGGCTGGGAACCCTGCCGCGGCGGAAACGCCAGAACGATCTGCACCCACAGAAAATCGATCCACAGCGTTTTCTGAGCCAGAGAATCCAGGGACTCCACCTGCGCCTGAAAATGCCGACACATCCGCAGACACTTCCCGGCCGGACAGTACGGACCTGCCGCCATCCGAAGGAGAGCGACCGGTATATGCACCACCTCAGTCTGACGTTCAGAGCAGAGCCGCGGCATCGACCTACGATCCCCCCACAGTCGGCGAGGCGGTCGTTCGGATGCTGCACCACATGAGCAGGATCTTTGAGGACAACAGCAGGACGGACCGCATCCACCGCGGGTTACAGATCGACCGCAAGCGCCGGCAGGAGCTTCAGCGTAAGCGGCTGGCCATGGGTCATAAGGCGGACGATCATGAGGAGCAGAGTCTTAGCAGTCTGTAGTAAAATCAGGTTGACGCAGAAAACGAAAAAAGTTCATCCGGCGTTGACGATCTGTTTGTTCAGATGAAAACCACAGCCAAACTGAAAGATAGTCCTGCTCTTGCTGGCAGACTGTTTTTTCTGGACAATGTGTGGGGAAATGAGTATACTAATCTCATAAGATAAATGGGCCGGTACTGTGTGCCAATGTTTTGTGGAGGTGACCTAGTATGCCAAATAGTATCCCCGATGATAGAATTGTAGTGCAAAATGCAAGACGTGCGGTTGCGGCGGAACTGAGGAAAAAAAAGATTCTGGAACAGCCAATTGCCAAGTATGATCCGAAAACAGGAAAAGTGTTTATGGAACACAGCGATGGCACGAAAGTAGAGGTCGGCGAAACCAGAAGGGGACGGTACAGTGAGAGAAGGAGATAAAAAGCCTGAAGTCGTTGTGTTTGCAGGGCCTAACGGTTCTGGGAAAAGTACAATCACAAATCTTCTCCGACCAGTGAATATGCCCTATATCAATGCTGACGAGATTCAACAGGCACTGGGCTGTGACAACATGAAGGCTGCGAAGATAGCTGAAGAGCGTCGGGAAGCATGCCTCAAAGAACATCGGGATTTTTGCTTTGAAACAGTCCTTTCTACGGATCGAAATCTGAACCTGCTTAAGAGGGCTTCTCAAAACGGCTTTTTTATTCGTTGCTACTATGTCCTAACAGCAGATCCTCAGATAAATGTAGCTCGTGTCGCATCGAGAGTATCTGCCGGTGGCCATGACGTGCCGATAGATAAAATCATCTCTCGTTACGACCGGGCTTTGGATCTGGTTAAAGAATTGGTCCCAGTCTGTGATGTTTGCCATATCTACGATAATTCAATGCATACGCCCTACCGCATCTTCAAAAAGCGAAAGGATCAGTGCTGGTATTGTTCGGAACCTGGCTTGTGGTTGAAGGATGATATCGTTGCACTGACAGGAATCAAATCTGTTGTGCGGGGCGCACTGAATTTGAAAACTTAAATCATTTATAACAACTGCTTGCACCAGCTTCTCTCTATGGGGAGGCTGGTGCTTTTTGAGGTTCGTACCCAATTGGGGACGAACCTCTTTTTGTTTGTGAGGAAAAATAGATGAGCAATTATATTTATTTCACGCCGGAGGAAAAGGCCCGTGCTCAAAACACGGATCTCGTGTCATTGCTCAGGGCCAAAGGCGAGCGCCCTATTCGCTCTGGCAGGGAGTACCGCACTCCCAATGATCCCAGCGTCACCGTGCGGGGAAACAAGTGGTATGACCACTCTGAGCGGGTAGGCGGTTATGCCGTCAGCTTCGTCCAGCGATATTACCGCCTCTCTTATCAGGAGGCGGTTTTACTTTTGCTGGGCAGAAAAGATGGCAAACGGTATGAGCAGGCACAGCCTGCCCCGACAGAGCCGAAGTCCTTTGCTCTGCCGGACCCCTACGACAATATGCGCCGCGTCTATGCCTACCTTATGCGCCAGCGGCACATTGACCGGGAAGTGATTACCGGCTTTGTGCGTGAGAAGCTGCTGTATGAGGACGTCCATCACAACTGCGTTTTCGTAGGTCTGGATGGCAGCGGCGAAGCAAAGCACGCACACATCCGCAGCACCAACAGTCAGGGCAAGACCTTCCGCATCAACATCGAGGGCAGTGAGAGCATCCACAGCTTCCATAAAAACGGCACGGACAAATCTCTCTATGTATTCGAGGCGCCCATCGACCTGCTCTCCCACATCACCCTCTATCCCTACGGTTGGTTAGAGCACAGCTATGTGGCCTGCTGCGGCACATCCATCCAGCCGGTGCTGGAGCGGTTGCGGCAGAATCCGAAGCTGGACACGGTGTACCTCTGCCTCGACAACGACGATGCGGGCAACGAAGCCTGTGACCGCATGAGGGACGCACTGGAGGATATGGGACTGGACGTGGAGCGGCTCACGCCGCGGCATAAGGACTGGAACGACGATCTCTGCGCCAAATTTGAAAAGCACAAGGAGGACGCTACATGAACGAGAATACATGGCCCTTTCTTTTGATCTGCGGAGGGTTGCTGGTGTTCCTGCTGGCAGTGTCCTTCTTCTCCCAGCGCTACTCCCTCAACAACATCAAGAGCAAGACTGTGGGCGACGGCCAGCACGGAACGGCCCGCTGGGCGACACCGAAGGAGATCCTCAGCACTTACCATGTCGTCCCCTTCCGCCCACGCCGCTGGAGAAAGGGAATAGATCTGCCCCAGGAACAGGGCGTCATCCTCGGCAGCATGGGCGGTGCGAAAAAGAAACGGCCAGACCGAACGGCGCGGCTTCCGGACAAAGTGCTGGAAAAGCTGCGCCGTCCTGCTGCCCCAAGGAGGGAACCGAAACAGGAGAAAAAGAAATCCAGGGTGAAGGATTTTATAGAGGAACAGCAGGATATTCGGGCGTTGGTGGACAGCGACGATATCCACTGCCTCATGATCGGCGCATCAGGTGTCGGCAAGACCGCTTACTTTTTATACCCCAATTTGGAGTATGCCTGCGCCTGCGGTATGAGCTTCCTGGCGTTGGACACCAAGGGTGATCTCGCCCGCAACTACGGCAAGATCGCGTCAGATTGCTACAAGTTTAAGGTTTCCGTCATCGACCTGCGTAACCCCACCCGGTCAGACGGGTTCAGTTTTCTGACCTTGGTAAATCACTACATGGACAATGCACGGAAAAATCCCAACGACCTTGCCTCAAAAGCAAAGGCCGAGAAGTACGCCAAGATCCTGGCCAAGACCATCATCAACCCCGAAGGGGACGCTTCCCAGTACGGCGAGAACGCCTTCTTCTATGACAGTGCCGAAGGTCTGCTGACGGCCATCGTGCTCCTGCTGGCGGAGTTCATGCCGCCCAAAGAGGGCGAACCGGAGAAGCGGCACATCGTCTCCGCATTCAAGCTGGTGCAGGATCTGCTGGCTCCTCCTAAAAACAGCCGCAGCAAAAACGGGTTCCAACCGTTGATGGATCTCCTTCCATCCGAACACAAAGCGCGCTGGCTGGCGGGAGCCGCCCTCAACAGCTCGGACCAATCCATGGCATCCGTCATGTCCACGGTTCTCTCCCGTCTGAATGCCTTCCTCGACACGGAGCTGGAGCAGGTCATTTGCTACGACAGCCCCATCAATGCCGAGATGTTCGCATCCGAAAAGTGCGCCATCTTTCTCATCCTGCCGGAAGAAGATCCGGCCAAGAACTTCATTGCCGGACTGATGATCCAGAACCTCTCCCGTGAGCTGTTTTCCGTGGCGGATGAAAATGGCGGCAGACTCAAAAACCGTGTCATCTTCTACTGTGACGAACTGGGGACCATGCCGCCCTTTGATATCCTGCCCCTGTTCAGCGCGGGGCGCTCCCGTGGACTGACGCTGATGCCGATCATCCAATCGCTGGCCCAGCTTGAAAAGAACTACGGGAAAGAAGGCGCGGAGATCATTTGCGATAACTGTCAGGATACCATCTTCGGCGGATTCTCTCCACAGAGTAAGACGGCGGAGGCGCTTTCCTCGGCACTTGGGAGCAGGACAGTCCTTTCCGGTTCCGTCAGTCAGGGCAAGGACAGCAATAACCAGTCCCTGCAAATGATGGAGCGGCCGCTCATGACGCCGGACGAGCTCAAGTCCATTCCCAAGGGAGAATTCGTGGTCATGAAGACCGGCACACATCCCATGCGGACGAAGCTGCGGCTGTTCCTGGATTGGGGCATTACCTTCGATCCAGAGGGCTACCGGATGCCGGAGCAGGCCGCGCGGAAAGTGGCTTACGTCAACAAGGAGGAGCTGATCGCCAACATCCGGAGTCGCTATCCCGGTGGAGGAAGCCCCTACAATATGGGAGGGAGCACATGAGCCGGTTTAATTTTATCTACGCCGAGGAGGAACTGGGCCACCGGGCGAAAACCGTCTACATCTACCTGCGGGACAGGTCCGATGCCTCTGGCGTCTGCTGGCCGGGGATCAAAACCATCGCCCGTGAGCTGGAGCTCTCACCCCGCACCGTACAGAGAGCGTTGGGAGATTTGGAGCACGCAGGGCTGGTGGAGAAGCACCAGCGACACCGAAAAAACGGCAGCCTCACCAGCAACCTTTATCGTCTGAAAATGAAAGACGACCAGGAAAAGTCACAGACTTCCGCCAAGGGAGAACTGTGACTTTTTGCTGGCTATAGGGTGGTGACATGATGTCGCCCCCAGAAGAGCCTACTCTATCGGAGGATATCCGACAGAGGAAAAACAAGAATATGGAGGATATCTATATGAGAACTATCGTTAGAAGTACAGCGCTGACACTCGTGGCCTTTGCCCTGGCGCTGATTTTGTCGAATACCGCATCCGCCGCCTGTGAGGGCTTTGCCGACGTGCCGGGGGATGCCGCCTGCTATGAGAGTGTCATGTATCTGGCGGAGCATGGGATCACAAAAGGCACCGAAGCCAACACCTTTTCCCCAGCGCAGCCTGTCACGGTGCGGCAATGGGCAGTCATGCTCTGCCGTGCCTACGGACTGGAAACAAGCGGCGAAACATGGGCTGATTTGGGACGAAGCGCCACAGAACAAGCCTGTCAAAAGGGTTGGCTGAACGTAACCGCTCTCTCCGCGACAGATACGAGAATGTGCCGTGGTGCGCTCTACGAAAGCGCCCTGTCCGCAGCCGGGGTGCCAGTCTATGACAGCTTGCTCTATGAGGGAGGAACGAATTTATCTGCCTACGACAATTACCTGCGTGTGGGCTGTGAGCTTCAGCTCTGCCCCGTTGACGCCACGGCAAGTGAGATCGTCACTCGCGGCGAGGCGGCACAGCTGCTCCACGCCATCCTGACGCAGAGCTTTGCGGTGGAGGCGCCTCCCGCACCGGTGAAGCTGGAGAATCCGACAGGGGTGCATACAAACGACTTCCTGCTGGAGCTGCGCCGCGTACCGGAACCGATCCTTGCGGCGTTCAATGAAGCCGGCTGGACCTACCGCATCGACTTTGACTTCATGGCAGATCTCAGCGATCGCCTTGATATGTCCTGCATCGGCGCTACCAGCTACGGGAAGAAAATCATCTATGTCTCCGACGCCAAGGCTACGATCCATGAGTTTGGACATTTCCTGGACGGAGCACTGGGTTTCCCCGCGGAGCATGAGCGGCTGTATCTTGCCGAGGCACAGGACTCCGGTCTCCGGGACTACGCCAAGACCAACAGCCGGGAATACTTTGCCGATTGCTTCGTCTACTGGATCACATACAGCGGCAACGAAAAGCGCATGGAAATCTTCCGTAACGCCGCACCGCAGACCTACGCCTACATGGAGAAGATATTAGCCGACGATTGGAGTTGTTGAAAAAAAGGTAGGGTGTTTTCTCACCAGCCTTTTGAACTGTCCAATAAGTCTTTTGGAGGAAAAATGTCATAGAATAAGTTCATTCGCATAAAAAATTTCAAAAGAGTTGGTCTCATCTGACCAAGTAGCCCACCGGCCCTTTACGGGAAACCGGTGGGCTTTTTTTGCTTGTAAGTCTTTCTATTTGATGGATGTCTTTTGACTGGTGGATTTATAGGAAAAGCACCGTTGTATATACTACCAGTAGGAAGAACTCTATCTAATGGGAGGTGTGTGCTTGGACGCAAAGAAGATTGGGAATCGAATCAAGCTGATCAGGAAAGCCAAAGGGCTGACACAAGCCGATCTGGCGCAGATGGTTGATTTGACACCGAAGTACTTAAGCAATCTGGAGTGCGGCTTCAAGTTACCGAAGTTTGAAACATTCATTTCCATCGCAAACGCCTTGAAGGTAGATGCAAATACACTGCTGCGCGATGTCCTGGACGTATCCACCTCAACAGCCAGTTCTGAGATCTCAGAGAAGTTAGCGGCATTACCTATGGAAGAGCAGAGGAAGATCATGCGCATTCTCGATGTGATGATCAGCGAAGAGAATGCAAAGCAATCTTAATTCTATATTGGCAGTTGCTCCACGCCGTTGTGCGTGGAGTTTTTTTGCCGTTTCGTGACTGCATTCGACACGGTTTGACAAAACTCCTGTGCTAAAGTATTTCTTGTAGAAATACTCCGAAAATGATAGTATTACAGGAGGATGGCTTATGAAGCGATTGTATGGTTTCTGGCTTGCTTTCCGCATTGAATATCATTGGTGGTACATACTGCGGTACAGAAAGCGTGGCAAAGGGATGATTGCGAGCGGCGTTGCATTGAGTTCTCCAGAACTGATAAAACTCAGCCAGAAAATTACCGGACACGGAATGGTGGCTCTACGCCTCCAGGACGAATATGAAGACAAGGTGCTGTCCTGATTATTGGACGGCACCTTATTTACAATAGACACATGAAAGTGAGGGAATGTGCCTATGAAAAAGAGAATGACAATTTGGTTGTTAGCCCTCCTGCTCCTTCTGTCAGGATGCGGACCAGCTGAGGGCACGGAACCTTCGCTGCCGGACAACTCAGATGGAATTGCTTCTGAAGAGATAGTGCAGCAGCCGCAAGCCGACATAACGGATAGTGGAGAAAACAGGCAGTATGAGCAGGGCGTTGACGAAGCGATGGGGCCGAGCCCTTCTGAACTACCCAGCATGTTGCCGGAACAGACTCCTGCACCGGAGGCAACGGCTCCACCCGAAAACTCAACTTTTGAAGTCCACTTCATTGATGTCGGTCAGGGGGACTGTTCCCTCATCCTATGCGATGGAAAAGCCATGCTCATCGACGGCGGCGAGGCATCTGAGTCCAGCAAGGTCTACGCCTACCTGAAGAAGTTGGGGGTAGACCATCTCAACTATATTGTGGCCACTCACGCCCACTCAGATCACATAGGTGGCCTTTCCGGTGCCCTGAATTATGCGTCGGTAGACACAGCGCTTTGCCCGGTGACTTCCTATGACTCCAAGACCTTTTCCAGCTTCACGAAGTATCTTGGCCAGCAGGGAGTCTCTATTACGGTTCCTGAGCCAGGGGACACATTCTCCCTGGGCAGTGCCTCTGTGACCATCCTGGGGCCCCAGAAGAGCTATGAGGACACCAATGACACCTCCATCGTGATGAAGGTGGTATACGGGAAGACATCCTTCCTCTTTACCGGCGATGCCGAAAGAACAGCCGAAGCGGATATCCTGGATGCCGGATACGACCTTTCCGCAACGGTCCTGAAGGTAGGGCACCATGGCAGCGATACCAGCACCAGCTATCCCTTCCTTCGTGAGATCATGCCTGAATATGCTGTGATCCAGGTTGGCAAGGGAAACTCCTATAGCCATCCGACAGAAGACACGCTCAGCAAGCTCCGTGATGCCGATGTGAAGGTGTACCGGACCGATCTGCAAGGGACAATCATCTGCACCAGCGACGGAGAAACAGTCTCCTTCAGCCCGGAGAAAAATGAGAGCGTGCAGACCAATCCTGCCGTGACAGCGACGCCAGAGCCGAGTGATGCGGGAGCGTATATTGGCAACAAGAACTCAAAGAAGTTCCATCTGCCCACCTGCAAGAATCTGCCGGCAGAAAAGAACAGAGTATTCTTTGACTCCAGACAGGAAGCTGTTGATGCCGGGTTTGATCCGTG
>Ga0129312_1000375_pt1 | contig 40480 bp, 27 predicted proteins | sample O827metagenome_FD_94434 | JGI IMG/M metagenome (GOLD analysis project Ga0129312, IMG submission 94434) | Orangutan group fecal microbial communities from Wisconsin, USA - O827 metagenome | ecosystem: Host-associated > Mammals > Digestive system > Large intestine > Fecal | place: USA: Wisconsin... | reverse complement strand
TTCGTAACTGTTCAGTACCTTCACAGTTACGATGCAAAATCCATTCCAAATCGGCTTCGCCGATGGGATTTTGCATTACTGAATCATTTTCTTACGGTCTCAGCAGTAAATGCTTCGACCTGTTCTGAATAGTTACCCGTCTTCAATACATGTTCACACGCTGCATTGACAAATCCCTGAAACAGGGGATGCGATTTATTGGGTCTGCTCTTGAATTCCGGATGATACTGAACACCGATAAAGAACGGATGCTCACTTAATTCCACCGCTTCCACAAGACGTCCGTCCGGAGACAGACCACTTAAGGTAAGGCCTGCCTGCTGCAGGCTCTCCCGATAGGCATTATTAAATTCGTAACGATGACGATGACGCTCGTTAATGTGATCCGTGCCGTAGCACTTCTCCATTCTGGTTCCCTTTTGGATTTCACAGGGATAGCTTCCAAGACGTAAGGTACCGCCCTTATCAATATCGTCGTTCTGTCCCGGCATATAATCAATGACCTTGTTGGCACAAAGCTCATCGAACTCACCGGAATTGGCATCTGTAATTCCTGCCACATGACGGGCAAATTCCATAACCGCAATCTGCATGCCAAGGCAGATGCCAAGATACGGGATGCCCTTTTCCCTTGCATATTTTGCTGCCAGAATCATGCCTTCGATACCGCGGTTTCCGAAGCCTCCGGGAACGATGATTCCCTGAAGAGCTCCCAATTCTTCGTCTACGGTCTGTTCCGTTAATTTCTCGGAATCGATCCAGTGGATCTTCACATAAGTCCCGCACTGGTATCCGGCATGCTGCAGCGCCTCCGCTACCGAAAGATACGCATCGTGAAGCTGTACATATTTCCCGACAAGTCCGATCTGGACTTCCTTTTTCTGGCTCTTGATCTTTTCTACCAGTGCGGTCCATTCCTTCAGATCACAGGGTGCGGTTTCCAAAGAAAGCTCCCGGCACACGATTGAGGAGAAGTTTGCTTCTTCGAGCATCAGCGGTGCTTCATAAAGATTCGGCAGGGTGATGTTTTCAATGACACAGTCCGGCTTTACGTTACAGAACATGGAAATTTTGTTCTTAATGGAATCCTCTAACGGTTCATCGCAGCGAAGCACGATGATGTTCGGGTTGATTCCCATTCCCTGTAATTCCTTTACGGAATGCTGGGTCGGTTTGGACTTGTGTTCTTCGGAGCCACGCAAATATGGCACGAGTGTCACATGAATAAATAAGCTATTTTCCCTTCCGATTTCCAGTGCAATCTGACGGATGGCCTCCAGAAACGGCTGTGACTCAATATCACCGATGGTTCCGCCGATTTCCGTAATTACGACATCTGCGTCAGTCTGTTTTCCGACACGGTAAACGAACTCCTTGATCTCATTCGTAATATGAGGAATGACCTGTACCGTGGAGCCTAAATACTCTCCACGGCGTTCTTTATTTAATACGTTCCAGTAAACCTTACCGGTTGTCAGGTTGGAAAACCGGTTTAAGTCTTCATCAATGAATCTTTCGTAATGGCCGAGGTCTAAATCTGTTTCCGCACCATCCTCCGTAACATATACCTCTCCATGCTGAAAAGGACTCATGGTTCCCGGATCCACATTGATGTACGGATCCAGCTTCTGCGCAGCTACCTTTAAGCCCCTTGCTTTTAATAATCGTCCCAGAGAGGCCGCCGTAATTCCTTTTCCCAGTCCGGATACGACACCTCCCGTTACGAAAATATACTTGGTCATTGCTTTCACCCTCTCTTTCTTTACTGTATGCCTAAGTTCGAATAGCCCATCAGACTTTCATCGACCTCTCTTGCTGCTTCTCTCCCTTCCCGGATTGCCCAGACAACAAGGGACTGTCCGCGGTGCATATCGCCTGCGGTAAAAACATGCGGTACGTTCGTCTGATATTTTCCTGCCTCGGTATTTACGTTGGTGCGTGCATTCAGTTCTACCCCGAACGCATCTGCAATTCTCTTTTCACATCCTAAAAATCCGGCTGCAATCAATACCAGCTCTGCCGGAAGAATCTGTTCGGTTCCTTCGATCTCCTTCATGACTCTTCTGCCGGTCTTCTTATCGACTTCACCATGCAGCCTGATGGTCTTTACTGCAGTCAGCTCGCCTTTGTCATTCCTGATAAATTCCTTGACTGTGGTTTCATAAATACGGGGATCCTTACCAAACTGGTCAATCGCTTCCTCCTGACCATAATCCACCTTACATACCCGCGGCCATTCGGGCCATGGATTGGATTCGGTTCTTTTATCCGGTGCCTTCGGCATCATTTCGATCTGGATGACACTCTTAGCTCCCTGACGGATAGCGGTTCCGACACAGTCATTTCCGGTATCACCACCACCGATAATCACAACATTTTTATCCTTGGCACTGATCCAGTTTTTCGATGCCTTACGGATCTCCATGTTGGCATCCAGTAAGGATTTCGTTGCCGATTTCAGGTAATCTACTGCAAAGTAAATGCCGGATGCATCTCTTCCGGGCACATCAATATTTCTGGCATTGGCCGATCCACAGGCAAGAATCACGCGGTCAAATTCCTCCATGATCTTGGAAGCCGCATATTCCGGATTTTCTCCACCTACCTCTGCATTCGTTACAAAGGTGATTCCTTCCTGCTTCATGACATCAATCTTCCGCTCTACGAAACGCTTCTCCAGCTTCATATTCGGAATGCCGTACATCAGAAGTCCGCCGGGACGATCGGAACGCTCAAAGACCGTAACCGAATGTCCTCTCTTGTTTAACTGATCGGCCGTTGCAAGTCCGCTTGGACCGGAGCCGATGACCGCTACCTTTTTACCGGTTCTGGTTCTCGGCGGCTTCGGATCTGCATAGCCGTTCTGATACGCATATTCAATAATGGATAATTCATTTTCCTTGGTGCAGACCGGATCTCCGTGCAGACCGCAGGTACATGCTGCTTCACACAGTGCCGGGCACACTCTTCCGGTAAATTCCGGGAAGTTATTGGTCTTTTTCAGACGGTTATACGCCTGTTTCCAGTTACCGGTATACACAAGATCATTCCATTCCGGCACCAGGTTATGAAGGGGACATCCGCTTGTCATCCCCATTAAGGTCATACCCGACTGGCAGAACGGCACGCCGCATTCCATACATCTGGCTGCCTGCTCCTGCTGATGATCTCTCGATAACGGGGTATGAAATTCATTGAAGTTCTTAATTCTCTCATGAGGCTTCACTGCTTTGGAAACCTCTCTGTCATATTCTAAAAATCCAGTTGGTTTTCCCATTATAATGTACCTCCTAAGGCTTCATATTCTTTCGGAATAATCTTTTTAAACTTCGGTATATATTCTTCAAAGTGCGCTAAGATCTCTTTTCCCTTCGGGGAATCGGTTGCCTTCACGTGTTCTTCCAGCAGCGTCTTTAACTCTGCAATGTCCTTTTCCTTCTGAAGTTCACCAAAGTTAATCAGTTCCTTATTCAGTCTGGTATATAAATCAAAGTCCTCATCGAGTACATAAGCGATACCGCCGCTCATTCCGGCTGCGAAGTTCTTGCCGGTTTTGCCTAAGACAACCACACGTCCGCCGGTCATGTATTCACATCCATGATCACCGACACCTTCTACGACAGCGCGTGCGCCGGAGTTACGGACACAGAACCTCTCTCCTGCCACACCGTTAATGAACGCCTTACCACTGGTTGCACCATAGAGCGCCACATTTCCGACGATGATGTTTTCATCTGCTGCAAAGTGTGCATCCTTCGGAGGATAAACAATAATTTTACCACCGGAAAGCCCCTTGCCAAGATAATCGTTGCTGTCACCGCAAAGTGTAAGCGTCAGTCCCTTCGGAATAAAGGCACCAAAGCTCTGACCGCCTGCGCCCTGACATTTTATCACATAGCTGTCTTCAGCAAGGCTGTTCTTATACTGTCTGGTGATTTCTGCACCAAACAGGGTACCAAAGGTACGGTTGACGTTGCTGACCTGAACCTCGATGGATTTCTTTTTTCCTTCCTTAAGGGCAGGTCCGAGCTTCTTAAGCAGTACCTTCTCATCCAGCGTTTTGTCAAGGTCAAAGGAATAAATCTGCTTCTTATCAAAGACTGCTTTGGCATGATCTGCAACATAAGGGTTATCAAGGATATTGGAAACATCGATATGCTCTGCCAGTCCCTCCAGATGCTCCTTTTTCTTAAGAAGATCGGTACGTCCCACAAGCTCATCCACACTGCGGACACCGAGCTTACTCATATATTCACGCAGCTCCTGCGCAATAAATCTCATAAAGTTAATGACATATTCCGGTTTTCCGGCAAAACGCTTACGAAGCTCCGGATTCTGGGTTGCGATACCAACCGGGCAGGTATCCAGATTGCAGACACGCATCATGACACATCCCATGGTAACAAGCGGAGCGGTTGCAAAACCGAATTCTTCCGCACCAAGAATAGCTGCGATTGCAACATCACGGCCGCTCATGAGCTTTCCGTCTGTCTCGATCCGGACCTTGTTACGAAGTCCGTTCATAATCAAGGTCTGATGGGTTTCTGCAAGACCAAGCTCCCACGGAAGACCGGCATTGTGAATGGAGGTCTTCGGAGCAGCACCCGTACCACCGTCATAACCGGAAATCAGGATAACCTGTGCACCGGCCTTGGCAACACCTGCTGCGACCGTACCAACCCCTGCTTCTGATACCAGTTTAACCGAAATTCCTGCATTCTTATTCGCATTCTTTAAGTCATAAATCAACTGTGCCAGATCTTCAATGGAATAAATATCGTGATGAGGCGGCGGGGAAATCAGACTTACGCCCGGAGTGGAATGCCTGGTCTGTGCAATCCACGGGTAAACCTTTTTACCCGGAAGATGTCCACCTTCACCGGGCTTTGCGCCCTGTGCCATCTTGATCTGGATTTCCTTTGCGCTTACCAGATACTCACTGGTTACTCCGAATCGTCCGGATGCCACCTGCTTAATTGCGGAACACTTATTCAATCCATCCTTACCAATCGTCAGACGGTCAATGCTCTCACCGCCTTCACCGGAATTGGATTTTCCATGAAGGGTATTCATGGCAATTGCCAGTGTCTCATGTGCTTCCTTGGAAATGGAACCATAGGACATTGCACCGGTTTTAAACCGGGTTACGATAGAATCCACATCCTCGACTTCGTCGATCGGAACCGGCTCTGCTGCATAATTGAAATCAAGCAGTCCACGTAAGTTCCGTACATTGTCCTCTTCATTGACAAGGGAGGTGTACTGTTTAAATAAGGAATAATCTCCTCGCTTCGTGGATTCCTGAAGAAGATGAATCGTCTGCGGATTGTACAGATGCTCTTCTGCTCCGGAACGCATCTTATGTCTGCCCGGGCTGTCAAGGGTCAGATCATTTTCAAGTCCCAACGGATCAAAAGCCTCGGTATGCAGCTCTTCCACCTGCTTCTGAATATCCTTCAGGGTAAGGCCTCCCACACGGCAGACTGTATTCGTGAAATACTTGTCAATCACGGAGGAATCAATACCGATTGCTTCAAAGTTCTTGGAGCCTTCATAGGACTGGATCGTGGAAATACCCATCTTGGAAGCAATCTTTACGATACCATGTAACACAGCGGAATTATAATCATCCACGGCTGCGTAGTAATCCTTGTTGAGCATGTTGTTTTCAATCAGTTCCTTTACGGTATCGAGTGCCAGATACGGGTTGATTGCACACGCACCGTAGCCTAACAGCGTTGCAAAGTGATGTACCTCTCTTGGCTCGCCGGACTCTAAGATCATGGCAACGCTCGTTCTCTTCTTCGTTGCAACAAGGTACTGCTGCAATGCGGAAACCGCAAGCAGGGAAGGGATTGCCATGTGGTTTTCATCCACGCCACGGTCTGACAGGATCAGGATATTGGCACCCTCTTTGTACGCACGATCCACCTCGATAAACAGATGGTCAATCGCCTTTTCCAGACTCATGCTCTTATAGTAAATAATCGGAACCACTTCCACATGGAAGCCGTCCTCCTTCATATTTTTAATCTTAAGAAGGTCGGTATTGGTCAGAATCGGGTTATTGACACGCAATACCTTACAATTGCCTGCCTTTTCCTCTAACAGGTTACCATCCTCACCAATGAATACCGTGGTGGAGGTAACAATTTCCTCACGGATGGCATCAATCGGCGGATTGGTTACCTGGGCAAACAGCTGCTTAAAATAATGGAACAGTGGCTGATGGTGTTTGGAAAGTACGGCAAGCGGGGTATCAATACCCATGGCTGCAATGGCTTCCTGTCCGTTTCTTGCCATCTGTAAAATACTGTTGCGGTAATCCTCGTAGGTATAACCAAACGCCTTCTGCAGACGCTGACGCTCTTCATAGGTATATTCCGGAACCTTTTCGTTCGGAATATGCAGATTTTTCAACTCTACCAGATTGCTGTCAAGCCATTCTCCGTAGGGCTGTCTGGAAGCGTACTGCTCCTTTAAGGCATCATCATCAATCATCTCACCCTTTATGGTATCGACAAGCAGCATCTTACCGGGACGGAGACGATCCTTTCTTAAGATATGCTCCGGAGCAACCGGAAGCACACCGACCTCGGAGGAAAGGATGAGCTGATGATCATCGGTAATATAATAACGGGAAGGACGAAGTCCGTTACGGTCAAGCACCGCTCCCATAATATCGCCATCGCTGAACAGAATGGACGCCGGGCCATCCCACGGCTCCATCATCGTTGCATAATAATTATAGAAATCTTTCTTTTTCTGGGACATGGTACGGTTATTGACCCACGGCTCCGGAATGGTAATCATCACGGCCAGCGGGAGCGGCATACCACTCATGACCAGAAATTCCAGTGTATTATCCAGCATTGCGGAATCGGAACCGGAAGAATTAATCACAGGAAGTACCTTATATAATTCTCCCTTTAAGTATTCGGATTCCATTGTTTCTTCTCTTGCGAGCATCTTGTCCGCATTACCGCGGATGGTATTGATCTCACCATTGTGCACGATGAACCGGTTCGGATGAGCCCTTTCCCAGCTCGGATTCGTGTTGGTAGAGAATCGTGAATGTACCAGCGCGATTGCGGAGCAGTAATCCTCGCTCTGCAGATCCGGATAAAAGGTACGAAGCTGTTTTACCAGGAACATTCCTTTATAGGCAATCGTTCGGGAAGAAAGCGTTACTACATAGGTATTCTCTGTACTTTGTTCAAAAATTCTTCTTATGATATACAGCTTCCGGTCAAAATCAATGCCCTTTTCTGTCTCTGCCGGTTTTCTGACAAATCCCTGCATAATATATGGCATACAATCGATCGCTCTTTGTCCGAGTACATCCGGTACGGTCGGAACCACACGCCATCCCAGGAATTCAAGTCCTTCCTTTTCTACGATGATTTCAAACATCTTCTTGCTTTGGTTTCTCTTTAATTCATCCTGCGGGAAGAAGAACATTCCCACACCGTACTCCCGTTCCTTCGGAAGTACAATTCCGGCTTCCCTGCAGGCCTTTACAAAGAACTTGTGGCTGATCTGCAATAAGATACCGACACCGTCACCTGTTTTACCCTCCGCATCCTTACCTGCACGGTGCTCCAGGTTTTCTACGATGCTCAACGCATCGGATACGGTTTTGTGCGTTTTTCTTCCTTTCATATCTACAATTGCACCGATACCGCAGTTATCATGTTCAAATGAAGACCGGTACAAAGCAGGCTGGGGAAGATCTTTCTTCGTGTCAAACATAATTGTTCTCCTTTCAGTTACCCTTATATATAAAATAAACCTATATCTACTTCTGTCCCTCTCACTAAATTCATGCTTCGCTTTCGCTTGCATTCATTAAGTGTTCCGGACTGGTTCGCACTAAGTTCAAGCTTCATCTTATGATTTGCTTTCACTAAGTGCTCTACACAAATAATTAAGAGTTTGCTTGCAAACTCTTTGCGTGCGAGCGGTGTTGCAAAGCAACTAATTTCTTCTCCGCGAGCTGCGCATCCACGTTCTTCATTTTGTTTTATAAAACAAAATGAGGAGCCTGATGAGGGCACTTATCCCTCAACAGACTCCTTTGTCTTTTCCTGTATACAATAATGCAATTTTTTATCTAAGCGCCATTTTAAACGGTTTCTACAGTGATGTCAATAGAAATTTGACATTTTTCTCAATTCTGCGTTACTTCCTAATTAATGCGTTTTTCCGTATGCCGTTTATCGGAAAATTTTTGCTGATTTTTTTAAAAAACCTATTGACAACCGGAAATTTTAGGTCTAAAATCCGAACTATCATAAGCAAAGGCGCTATGAGGTTTATCCTTGTGGCGTCTTTTTTTATGTGGAAATTGTTTTCCTTAAAGCGCTGCACAAGATGCGCACTTGTGCAGCCACCCTCAAAACAGAATTGGTTTTGAGTTATCACAACAATTTTAAAGGAGGCCATTTATGAGAAGTAATGTACCAGAAATTTTCGGAAGTATGGTATTCAACGATGCCATAATGAGAGATAAACTTCCTAAAGACATTTACAAATCCTTAAAAAAGACCATCGAGGATGGCAAAGATTTAGATATTACTGTAGCCAATGTGGTTGCCATTGCCATGAAAGACTGGGCAATCGAAAAAGGAGCTACCCATTATACACACTGGTTCCAGCCGATGACCGGGATCACCGCTGAAAAGCATGACAGCTTCATTTCTCCACAGAATGACGGACGCATCATCATGGAATTCTCCGGTAAAGAGCTGATCAAGGGCGAACCGGATGCATCCAGCTTTCCTTCCGGCGGCTTACGTGCCACCTTTGAAGCAAGAGGCTATACCGCATGGGATCCTACCTCTTACGCTTTCGTAAAGGACGGAGTGCTTTGTATTCCTACCGCATTCTGCTCCTACGGCGGTGAAGCACTGGATAAGAAGACACCTCTTCTCCGCTCCATGGAAGCCCTTGGCGAACAGGCTGTCCGTGTATTACGTCTCTTCGGTAACACCGATGCAAAGCGTGTCATCACAACGGTCGGTCCCGAGCAGGAATACTTCCTTGTAGATAAGGACTTATACGAGCAGAGAAAAGACCTTGTTTACTGCGGACGTACCTTATTTGGTGCGATGGCACCGAAGGGTCAGGAAATGGAGGATCACTACTTTGGAGCGATCAAGCCAAGAATTTCCGCTTTCATGAAGGAATTAAACGAAGAATTATGGAAGCTGGGTATTTTAGCGAAAACCGAACATAACGAAGTATCGCCTGCACAGCATGAGCTGGCACCGATCTTCTCTACTACCAATATTGCAACCGACCACAACCAGATCACCATGGAAATCATGAAGAATGTTGCAAAGAGACATAATCTGGTCTGCCTGCTTCATGAAAAGCCGTTCAAGGGTGTGAACGGAAGTGGTAAGCATAACAACTGGTCTTTGACAACCGACACTGGTGTCAACCTGTTAGAGCCCGGTAAATCTCCTTATGAAAATGCACAATTCCTCTTATTCTTATCCGCAGTTATCAAAGCGGTAGATGAATATCAGGATCTGATGAGAGTTTCCGTTGCATCTGCCGAAAATGATCATCGTCTTGGCGCAAACGAAGCACCTCCGGCAATCATTTCCATGTTCCTTGGAGATGATCTGGAAGCCATTCTGGAAGCTATTGAAAGTGGCAAGCCTTATAATGGAAGCGGCATTGAAAAGATGGAAATCGGTGTTCATGTACTTCCTTCCTTCCCGAAGGATACGACAGACCGTAACCGTACTTCACCGTTTGCCTTTACCGGTAACAAGTTCGAGTTCCGAAGCCTTGGTTCTTCCCAGTCGATCTCCGGACCGAACATCATTCTCAACACCATTGTTGCAGAGGAATTAAAGCAGTTTGCGGATGAGCTCGAGGGTGCGGAAGACTTCACCGAAAAGCTCAACGAACTGATTAAGAAGACCATTAAGGAGCATAAGAGAATTATCTTTAACGGTGACGGATATTCGGATGAGTGGAAAGCAGAGGCCAAAAAGAGAGGTCTTCTGAACCTGAAGACTACTGTAGATGCCCTTCCTACCTTCCTTGCACCGAAGAATGTAGAACTCTTCACCAAGCATAAAATCTTTACCGAAAAGGAAATGGAATCCAGATATGAAATCCTACTGGAAACCTACAGCAAGGTTATCAACATTGAAGGTCTTACCATGGTTGACATGGCAAAGAAACAGATTCTGCCTGCTGTAAACTCCTATATCGGAGACCTCGCTTCCACTGCAAAGAAGAAGCTCGCAGTTACCGAAGGTTTATCCTGCAAGATGGAAAAAGATCTGCTTGAGAAGCTTTCCGTACTGGAAGATTCTGCTTATGACAAAGCAAATAAACTGGCTGCTCTCCTTGAAGAAGGTGGAAAGATTTCCGATGGCCTTGCTCAGGCAACCTTCTATAAGGATCAAATCCTTCCTGCTATGGAAGAATTAAGAAGCGACTGTGATGCACTTGAAGTAGATACCGCTGAAAGCTCCTGGCCGTTCCCGCAGTATGGTGATCTGCTGTTCCATATCTGATGATAGATAAAAAATTAAATAATGACGATAACTATTCAGAACCCATTCGTAAAACCGTTGCTAACGCAACGTAGTTTTACTCATGTGGTTACTTCGCCATATAAATTATGCCAAATGTCCTTACGAATGCGAGCATTCGACGTCCATATTGTCATAATTTGCATGGCTCTGAATAGTTACAAACAATGACACAATGGCGTGTATACTTTCTTAGGTGTACACGCCGTTTTACTTTAAAGGAGGAGATGTATTATGACAGAAGAAATTTTAAGTGCCGTAAGCAGTGAAGTTTTCAGCGTCTGGTTCTTGATTGGCGCAGCGCTGGTGTTCTGGATGCAGGCCGGTTTTGCAATGGTGGAGGCTGGTTTTACCAGAGCCAAGAACACCGGTAACATCATCATGAAGAATTTGATGGATTTTTGTATTGGTACCGTAGTATTTATTTTAATTGGTTTCAGCCTCTTACTTGGTGAGGATCTGGTCGGTCTCATTGGTAAGCCCGGATTTGATATTTTCACCGGTTACGCAGACTTTGACTGGTCCAATTTCGTATTCAACCTGGTATTCTGTGCGACGACTGCAACCATCGTTTCCGGCGCCATGGCAGAAAGAACCAAATTTTTATCCTATTGTATTTATTCCGCAGTAATTTCTGCATTGATCTACCCCATTGAGGCACACTGGATCTGGGGCGGCGGCTGGTTATCCCAGTTAGGCTTCCATGATTTTGCAGGCTCCTGTGCCATCCACATGGTTGGTGGTATTTCCGCATTAATCGGTGCTGCTCTCTTAGGCCCCCGTATCGGTAAATACACAAAGGATGAAAGCGGCAAAATCATAAAGGTAAATGCTTTCCCCGGTCACAACATTACAATCGGTGCACTCGGTGTATTCATTCTCTGGCTCGGCTGGTATGGCTTTAACGGTGCTGCAGCCACAAGCGTAGAGCAGCTCGGCTCCATTTTTGTAACAACGACCATTGCTCCTGCAATTGCTACCGTTGTATGTATGATTTTTACCTGGATTAAGTATGGCAAGCCCGATGTTTCCATGTGTCTGAATGCATCCCTTGCAGGTCTTGTTGCAATAACTGCTGGCTGTGATGTAACCGATGCTTTCGGTGCCATTGTTATTGGTGCCGTATCCGGTGTTTTAGTTGTATTCGGTGTCTGGCTGTTAGATTACAAGCTCCGCGTTGATGATCCGGTTGGTGCCGTAGCAGTTCACTGCTTAAACGGTATCTGGGGTACTCTGGCAGTTGGTTTATTTGCAACCACCTCTGCTCCCGGAAATGATTCATATACCGGTTTATTCTATGGTGGCGGCTTCCATCTGTTTGGCTTACAGCTTCTTGGCTTTGTCAGTGTTGCTGCCTGGACCGCTGTTACCATTACGATTACCTTCTTAATTATTAAAGCAACCGTTGGATTAAGAGTCACGGAAGAAGAAGAAATTGTTGGTCTGGATCCTACCGAGCATGGTCTTGCATCTGCTTATTCCGGATTCAGCATCATGGATATTTCCAACACCATGACAATGGAAACAAATGCCAACACAAGTCTTGGCAGCGATTCCTACGAAGCAGCTTCACCTGCTGCAAAGAACGCTTCCGTAAAGGTTGTTACCGCTCCTGTTTCCCTTGATACAGGTATTCATAAGATTGTGATTATTGCAAAGCTTTCCAGATACGATTACTTAAAGAAAGCCATGAACGACTTAGGTGTTACCGGCATGACCGTTACACAGGTTATGGGTTGTGGTATCCAGAAGGGTGCCGGTGAAATGTACCGAGGCGTTGAAATGGATGCAACTTTACTCCCTAAGGTTAAGGTCGAGGTTGTTGTCAGCAAGATTCCTGTTGAGGATGTTATTGAAGCTGCCAAGAAGGCTCTGTACACCGGACATATCGGTGATGGTAAGATCTTCGTATACAACGTTGACAAGGTTGTAAAGATTCGTACCGGCGAAGAAGATTACGATGCACTTCAGGATGTTGAGTAATCTCTTTACATAGCTCCTATAAATGTTGTTGTGAAAAAGACCGCTGACTCCGTAACGGAGCAGCGGCCTTTTGCTGTACTGTCATAAATTTACACTTTACATGACAAACTCTCTCATTTCCAGTAAAGCTGCATTTTCTTCTCCGCATCTTCCCTTGTCAGTTCACAGTTTTCGCATAATTCCTGAATCGTCTGCTCCCGGGTGTCACCATGCTTCCTGCAAAGAGAAATAATGGTTTGGATGGTTCTCTCCTGATTTTGCTCCAATTCTTTTTGGGCTCTCCCACGTTCTTTTTCTATTCCGATCTGTTCTCCAATCTCTCGTTCATCTCTTCGGATCAGCTCAATTTCACGTTCCTCATCATATTCAAAAATGCTCATCTTGACTACCTCTGCTCTTTGCTTTAACAAAAAATCCTTTAATATATCGTGTCTGATGCAGTATTCAATTGCTGTTTCCACAGCCTGTTCCAACGGCATACCTGCACTATTGTATCGCACCTGCTCCACATATTGTGTATACTGTTTCAGAACAGGACATTTCTCTTTCAGTTCCTCATTCATTTCAGGATTAATGTTCAGTATGGTTACCTTTAATTCCAACTCCGGATCTTTTGTCGGCACTTCAAATGCCTCCGACAACCTCAGAATCCGTCTCTCTGGTTTTCTTTCTACTCCATTATAGAATACTACAAAATGCGGCGTTGGTAACTTAATTAATTTTGAACTGTATAATGACTGATCTTTCACATAAACCTGCAACAGTTCTGCCACATAAAACAGATCCCGTAAAGGCATATTCAGATTGTAAGTAGACTGATGCTCATACAGGTTTACTTCATTCATAATCAAAAAAGAAATGTCATTCTGCATTCCCATATAGATTGCATTGTCTAACATATTAAATATAATCTGTGAAGCATCCGTATAGCTTGTCCCATTCAATGCATTATATAAAGACAACGCATTCTCCGGTTTCCGGAACAGCATCCGACTTACCGTGTCCTTATAATTTCTCTGTACTTTTGTTTCTCTTGCTGCGTCTTTTGTTGTTTCTACTGTTACTACTGCTGTTGTTCTTACTTCTTCTGTCGCTGTTTGGGTTACTTTTACTTCTCCCATTTCTCTTCCTCCTTCGAGCAGTCAGAAAAGAAACGGCTTTCCGTCTTCTTCCCTCCTGCTTTTGCAATGGTTTTTGTGTGATTTAAAAGCACGGACTTCAGAAAACTTCTGTTTTCATAATTAGAATAGATACCCAACAACCCACAGCTAATTATTGTTCCGATCTATAACATCTTAGAAATTCATCCGCATCAGAAACGGACGATTCAGATTCGATTATTTGAAATATATGCTTTGTGCTGAATATAGCATACGGGATATTGTATGTCAACTACCAAAATTAAATTTATAAATTCTCTAAATACAAAATTGTATTTATAAATTTAGAATCATTTAGGAACAACCCCCAAACTAAAGGGCGGAGCAAAATGCTCCGTCCTTTCAACTGTTATTGGTTCAAACTTTATTTGCATATTTTTCCGTTTCCCTGATTCTGGCAAGGGCTCTTGCCATGGCAGCTCTGGTCATATGATATTCACGGATACTCTGTTTCAGGAATGGCGCCAGACACTATTTTTACAACACCTTAATCCGGCGTACGGCCTCCTTCGTACTCTCATGGCTGCCGAATGCGGTCAGGCGGAAGTATCCCTCTCCACTCGGTCCAAAGCCCGATCCCGGAGTACCAACCACATTGGCTCTTTCCAGCAGATAATCGAAGAATTCCCAGCTGGTCATGCCGTTCGTGGTCTTTAACCAGATATAAGGAGCATTCACACCACCCGATACCGTAAAGCCTGCATCAGCCAGCTCTTCGCGGATATAAGCGGCATTCTTCATATAATAAGCGACCTGCTCCTTTAACTGCTGCTTTCCTTCCGGAGAATAAACCGCTTCTCCGGCACGCTGTACAATATAGGGAGCACCGTTGTATTTCGTTCCATGTCTTCTTGCCCATAAGCCATGCAGGGCAACACCTCCACAGGTCAATTCCTTCGGAATAACCGTATATCCCAGACGCACGCCGGTAAAGCCTGCATTCTTGGAGAAGGAATGCATCTCGATCGCACAGGTTCTCGCCCCTTCACATTCATAAATCGAATGTGGAATATCTTTTTCTGAAATATATGCTTCGTAAGCAGCATCATAAATGATGACGGAGCCGGTACGGTTTGCATAATCAACCCATTCCTGAAGCTGTGCTTTGGTAATCGTTGCACCCGTCGGATTGTTCGGGAAGCACAGGTAAATGAGGTCAGGTACCTCCTTCGGAAGCTCCGGTGCAAAGTTATTGGCTGCCACACAGGGCATGTAGATCACATTGCTCCAGGTTTCGGACTTCGGATCGTACTCTCCGGTTCTTCCTGCCATTACGTTGGTGTCAACATAAACCGGATATACCGGATCGCACACTGCAATCCTTGCATCCGCACTGAAAATCTCCTGAATATTACCACAGTCACATTTTGCTCCATCGGAAACAAATATTTCGTCTGCATAAATCTCGCAGCCACGATCCTGATAATCGTTCTTCGCAATTGCATCCCTTAAAAATTCGTATCCGAGATCCGGTGCATAGCCATGGAAGGTTTCTGCATTCGCCATCTCATCTACAGCCTTATGCAGTGCCGTAATAATGGCCGGGGCTAACGGCTGGGTAACATCTCCGATCCCAAGACTGATGATATTGCTGTCCGGATGTGCTTCTGCATAAGCCTTACGCTTCTTTCCAATCGTGGAAAACAGATAGCTTCCGGGAAGCTTTAAATAGTTTTCATTCACACGTGTCATCGCTTTTACCTCTTTTATTTATTTTTGAGCAGCAGTACCATCTGCGCTGTTTCAAACAGATTTCTGCCACTTTGCATACTGGTTCTTAATAAGTATTTGTGTGCTTCATCCTCAGATATATGATTACTCTTCATCAGAAGCTCCTTTGCCTGCTGGATCATTGCACGTTCCTCCGGACTTCGCTGCCGCGGCTGTTCCCGCCGTTTTCTCCTTCGTCTTGCTGCATCCTCCTCCATGAAATGAATGGTCTGGATCAGCTCCTGTACCTTGAGCGGTGTTTCCATATGCGTCACCTCAGCAGAAGACGCCCCTGTCATAACACTGTTTGATGCAATGAGAAGCATCTGAAAGCCTGCCGGAAGATCCTCCTTAAGCTGCATATACGCCATATCCGGAAGACGGTATCCACAGATGACTACACCGCTCTCCAACTGATCGGCCATGGCAAGGGTTCCGGCTCCCGATGTACAGATACTGACATTGCCCCATCCGTTTCGGACAAGAATATTCCTGATATTCTGAGCATCATTTATCCTGAGAAATGTAATGATAATATTACCCATCTCCGGATCTCCCCTCTAGAATTGGTTCAGATATTTCTTCGTCTCCCAGTCGGTAATCTGTTCACGGTATTCTGCCCATTCCTGCTTCTTCACTGCCAGATATTTCTTCGCCATGTGCTCTCCTAAAATCTCCTGCACGAAGGTATCCTTTTCGAATTCCTCCATCGCCTCATCCAGTGAATCCGGCACAGCTTCAATATTCTTCACTGCCTTTTCTTCCTCACTCATGGCAAAAATATTACAGTCTACGCTCTTCGGAGGTTCAATCTTCTTAATAATTCCCTGGAGTCCTGCTTCCAGACATACAGCAAGTGCCAGATAAGGGTTGGCTGCCGGATCCGGACACCGGAGCTCAATACGGCTTCCCGCTCCCTGTGCAAACGGCACACGCACAGCCAGACTCCGGTTGCTTGCACTCCACGCAATATAAACCGGTGCTTCATATCCGGGCACCAGTCTTTTATAGGAGTTTACAAGCGGATTGGTAATCAGGGTCATCCCCTTCATATGACGGATGATTCCACCCATAAAATAATAAGCTTCTTTACTTAATCCCAGTTCACTGGACGGGTCATTAAAGATGTTCTGTCCGTCACGATTCAGGGACATATTGATATGCATACCGGAGCCGTTAATGCCGAACTTCGGTTTGGGCATAAAGGTCGCATGCAGTCCATGACGCTTTGCAATCGTCTTGACCGCCATCTTAAAGGTCATCAGGTTATCCGCTGTTGAAATTGCTTCATCATATTTCAGATCAATTTCATGCTGGGCAGGAGCTGCCTCATGATGGGAGGCTTCCACACCAAGTCCCATATCCTCCAAAGTTAAAACCATGTCACGTCTTGCATTTTCACCGATTTCCTGCGGATCCAGATCAAAATAGCCTGCCTGCTCATAGGATTCTGTGCTCGGTCTTCCGTTTTCGTCTACATTAAATAAAAAGAATTCACACTCAGGTCCGACCTCGAACTCATAGCCAAGCTCTGCCGCATGGGCAACTGCCTTTTTCAGCACCTGTCTCGGATCTCCCTGAAACGGTGTTCCATCGCTCCTGTATACATCACAGATCAGTCTTGCAACGGTTCCCGGCTGCGGTCTCCAGGGCAGAATCGTAAAGGTATCAAGATCCGGATAAAGATACATATCCGATTCCTCGATTCTTGCAAACCCTTCAATGGAGGAGCCGTCAAACATACACTGGTTGTTCAGCGCCTTCTCCAACTGGCTTACGGTAATCGCCATGTTCTTCAGGCATCCGAACATATCGGTAAACTGCAGACGGATAAACTCCACATCCTCTTCTTCTACCATTCTTAAAATGTCTTCCTTCGTATAACCCTTCTTCATAAGCTGTGTCCTTTCTGTTTTCCTTAAAAATGTAAATTTCCCTATAAAATGCGTAAAGGCATCCCTATATCCATCGATTTCTATCGTGCATATAAGAACGCCTTTGTTCTAAGTTATTATAAACAGTATATCGGTTTCTTGTCAATATGGGTGTTACAGTTCAGTCATGCAGAAATGATTGTGTAAGATGACCGTGGGAGCTTGCTCACTAAGGGCAGCTTATACAATCATTTCTATAGGGCGGACGCCCGACATGAAATAAGCTGCCGGAAAACACGTATATTTGTCAGCCAATCTGTACCATCCGGCAGCTTATGAATGGGCATGGCTGAACTGTTACGATATGAATTCCTTCACTCCAAAAATGATCCACTGGATCATTTTCTCATATGCATGGCAACTCATCTGCTTTCACCCGTCTGACACAGGCCTCATACTCCGGTCCTGCCTGCTCCTTCTTAAGTCCTGGAGAAAGCATCGCTGCATCATAAAGAAGCTCCAGCGTTTCTTTCTGCTCTTTCGTTGGATGGGACGGTTCTACCACCCTTGTTTCCCAGACGAGCATACATCCCGTATACTCCACCATGAAAAACAACGGCTCCATATTTTTCTCCATCTTCTTATTTAAAGAGATCTTGTCCTCTCCCGCAATCTGTGCCAGCTTCTCAATATGGGACGGTACAGGCGCATCCACACTTCCATCCGGCAGAATCACGCACTCAAACGGATTTTCATCCTCCCGGTGCTCTCTGATGTATTCCATAACCCTCATAAGTTTATTCCTTTCCAAATTTCTTTCCCCAATGAAATAATCCCATAATGTTCTCCTGTTCTTATTGGTTCTATTGGTAGATATGTACATCCACCACATCATCCAGTGAAACTTCTTCGAAGAAAATAAATCTGCCGCCCCGGGTATCACCATTTTCATCCTGAAGCTCTTCTCCAAGCACATAGCCATCGCCCAGGTACGGAAGCTCCTTCATCTCCTGACTTCGTGCCTGCCGGCTTCTGGTAAGCGGCAGAATTACAATTTCATCCTCACTTCCATCTGCAAGCTCTGCCGTAAACTGATAAGCCTCCGACATCACCATCCAGTTGTCCACACTCTGAATCCATACCCCATAAGGAGTCAGAATCACTTCGGCCTGATTGCCGCTATCTGTAGCTGCTGTGAATTCTTTCTGTTCCATCGCCGTTATCTGTCCTTCCTCAAAGGTGTATTCCGCACTCTCTCCATCGAGAAGGCAGGACAGCTTCCATACTTCATCCACACTATTAAAAAAGGCTGTTTCTGTCACAGTTACTTTCTGTGCATCCTTTTCCATAACCGTATTGCTTCCCCGGAAAATTTTCTCAATCACAGCCTGGTCACCATATGCTTCAAAGGTTCTCCGCATCAGTCCGATATTTTCATCCGCTTCTACGCTAAGGAGCCGTACCGCCACATCCTGAATCATCACGGCATCGTCCGGAATCTCCGTAGTCTCTGAATTTGCTGATGTTTCTGAATCTTCACCTGCCTTTGCGGTGCCTTCTTCTTCCTGTCCGGTCGTTTCTTCTTTACCCATGGCAGACGGATCCTCCATATCCTCCTGTGTCTGTTCCTCCTGTACCTCTACCTCTGTCTCCGTACCTGGCAGATCTGCTTCTGCCTTACCACAGGCACTCAACAGCATAAGAAGAGATGCCGCGATCATAAATCCCTTTACACGTTTTACCATGATTGTCCCTCCTCTTGAGTTTGGTATTTTCATTCTATCATAAAATATAGCTTCATGGGTTTTTATTTACCTTTTCTCTATTGCTGAACGAACTGTTCAAAGATTGGATTTTTGGTGTGAAGCTTGTAGTCATCATGACAGATAATCTCTAATACTGCATCCAAAACTGATGCCGTTGTTGTCTGCTCATGGTATTCATGCTCCTTCTTGTACTTATGCATCAATCTGACATATTTAAACTTATGGTCTATAAGAGGCATTATCACCCAATAATGACCAGTGTTCTTTGACTGTACCTCATACATCACAGGGTTCTCCGTTATAATGTTGAAATACGGATTCCCCAACATCTCTTTATCCTTAGCTGTAAACATCCATCCTTACCTTCCTTTCATAAAAACAGACCAAATATTACAAACACTTATCTTTACTCCCTCATAATGAATCCTTTAATTTCCACATAAAACATACCTGTGTTTTGCGTTAGGCTTTTCCACGATATTATCGACGACGAAAAGGATATCTGATATATTTTAAAATAAAGCGGAATGTAGTCTCTCTTTTATCTGTACTACATTCCGCTTTATTAGAGTATTAAATTATAAATTCTTCTATTTCTGCCTTTAAATCTTCCATATTTTCCCCTAAAGTATCCGATGTATTATTTAACTTATCTACATTTTCCAATAGTTTTACAGCAACTTCTTTTACCTTTTCTGCACTTATAGCGGTCTCTTTAATAATATCAGAAATATTCTTTACGGACTCAACTGTATCCAACCTCTCTATATTTGCCCTCTCCATACTATATACAATTGTAGAAAGTCCCTCTACTAGTTTTTCCATACGCAACTGCATCTCTTCAAATAATGCAACTACTTCACTAACGGATTCCCCCTGCATCTGTACCATCATTCCAGCCTGATTAGCATTTTCAACGCTATTCTTTGTCTGTATGGTAATATTTTCCACATTACTTCTAATTTCTCCTGCAGCCTTTGCTGAATCATCAGCCAGTTTTCGAATTTCCTCCGCGACAACAGCAAATCCTTTTCCGGCCTGTCCAGCTCTTGCAGCTTCAATAGATGCATTTAAAGACAAAAGATTGGTTTGTGTAGAAATATCCGTAATGGTTTCCACAAATGTATTAATGATTGCGGATTCTTTTCGCAATTCATCTATACTTTCTTTTACATAAATAGTAATTTCTGTTGTTTCTTTTGCTCTGCTACCAAGTGTTTGTATGATTTCCATACCCTTTTGAATCATACCATTTGTTTCATTTACCAGTTTCTCCACTTGGTCAACCACGCGTCCAACTTCCTGCATTTCTCTAGACAATCCATCTGTTTTAACCACACATTCCTGTGCATGACATGACTGTCTTTCCATTCCCTCATTGATATCACAAATAGCATTGGTAATATCCTGTGAATATGAATCAATCACACTAGAAACATGTTCTACACTTTTTGACGATTCTTCCAGTTGATTCGTTGCATTACTTACTTTCCCAACTAATTTCTTAGTATTGTAGATCATATGTGATGCACTATCAGCTAACTCAACAAATTCATCATGCCCCTTTGCCATAACCTTTACTGTCAGATCACCCTTGGCTACTTCACCAAATTTCTTTGCTATGTGTTTCATATTATTCTGAATTCCTAACACAATCGCAAAACCAATGCACAAGACAATAATACTTGCCAGAACAACTAATACCGTCGTTAAACTCTTAATCTCCTGTGCCTGTGCTGTTACAGTATCGCTTAACACCAATGCACATACCATTGCATGTGTTTCAACACTTTTACAAAAAATGAAGAAATAGTCTTCTCCCTGAAATTGAATTTCTTTTGTTCCCTCTAGTTCCTCACTTTCTAAAGCATCCAAAAAGAAATTCTGATTGCATAGGATAGAAGATTCTTTTGCAAATTCGCATTCTTCATTTCCTGTATTCTCACAAACTATTTCCCTTCCATCCTCAGTCACGAAGGCAATCAAACCACCACTTCCCATATCCAAATTTTGCAAAAATTCCTGAATGGCTGATTGTTTTATATCAACAACCACACACGCATTACCCGATTCTGCAACAATTTCATATGATAATATGTACTCTTCCTTTGATAAATCCATTTTTGTATCCAACACATCATGATGATCAATCCATTTAGGCAGTTTCCCTTCCTCACTAACCTCCTCCATATACTCATTATAGAATCCGTCCGATGCATATCCGGTTTTTGAGAAAAGCATTGGAATCCCTTCTTCCGTAATAATGTGAATATAATTGATAAATGGATTTACTGTTTGAGAGGATATCAGATCTGATTGAACTCGGCTTTCCATCTCACGCTTTGTAACCGGATCTGTCAATCTTCCTTTGAAATACTTGTTTAAGTCCTCGTTAAATGCATATTTCATTCCTTCTGCTTCAATAAATTCACAGCTCATTTCCACGTATTCCATTGCCATTTTTACTGTCTGCAATGTGGATTCCTGGTATTTCTGGCTCATACCACGTTCTGCTTTTGTATAAGCAGAAGTGCCAATTATTATCATGAATCCCAATGGTACAAGAAAACAAACCAGTATCTTATTACGAATGCTAAAAATATTTTTTGCTGATAAATTAAGTGGGATTTTTTTTAAGTTTATTTTTCGAAGCATCCATTTCATATAACACACTACCTTTCACATCTGATCCACACCTGCATCTCATTTTCACCTCTATTAGCCCATGCATAATATGGAATTAACGTCAACTCTTTTTCCTGAATCGCTCTTACTTTCTCATGTTTTTGATAAAGATTCGCATTTCTATCACTGTTAGAAATCTGTTCATAACCATTTACTTTAATGACTACTACTCCCCCTAACAGATTTTTTTCAAACTCTCGTCCAAAATGTATCCTGGATTTTTACCTTCATATTCTTGCCTCTCTCATGGAACATATATAATACTTTTATTTTTTTAGGTATAAAATAACGCCAGCATATAATTAGCTGGCGTTATAGATATCGTTTTGTCTTAAGATAGTAATATGCTATTAAACACACTTACCAATTATTTTCCTAAAATTCCATCAATTGTTGTCTGTGCTTTTTCAGCAGCGGCTTCCGGTGTTGCAGCTCCTGTCATAACTTCATTAAATGCTAATGAGATAGCATCTGAGACTTCTGGCCATTCTGGTAACGGACCTCTTGCATTTGCATAATTCATTTCTTCAACAAATGCTTCATAAATAGGATCACCCTCGAACTGACCTTCTGCAATAGTAGAGTTAGAAGAGATATAACCCATTGCATTCATCATGTATTTACAGATTTCATCACTTGTTGCATACTCTAAGAATTTAATTGCACCTTCTTCATTTCCCCCTGCAATTACAGCATAGTTTTCTCCACCAAGACCTGATGCCTGCACTACATCCATCGGAATTGGAGCAACATTCCAGTGTAAATCCGGAACTTCTGCTCTCATTGTTGGAACCTGCCATGTTCCATTAATCATCATTGCTAGATTTCCGGCAATAAACTGATGCATGGTATCACCCTGTGTCCAGTTGATTGCTTCTTTTGTCATTGCTCCGGAATCTACAAGATTCTTAACTGCTGTTAAAGCTTTAATTCCACCTTCTGAATTAATCTCATAAGAAGTAGCTCCTGTTGACCATACCCAAGGTAAGAAATTAAAAGTACCTTCTTCATTTTGTAATGAACAATGTGCGAATCCTGATACTGTACTGGTTGTACAAGCTTCTGCTACCTGCTGTAATTCTTCCCATGTTGTAGGTACTTCACATCCTGCTTCTTTTAACATATCCTCATTATAGAACAACAATAAACAGTTACTTCCAAATGGAACACCATATAATTTTCCATCTAATGTACAAGAATTAACCGGTCCATCATAATATGTACTTACATCAAAACGACCTGTTAAATCTGCAAAAATACCCATTGCTGCATAGGATGCATGATCCGGATTATCTAAGATTACCAAATCAGGCAATTCATCAGCAGATGCACCAATAGAAAGCTGCTTCTTAAAATCAGCAAATGGAACATATGCATTATGCTTTATTTCTTTCATATAAACACTTTGATTTGCTGCACTTACAAGTTCCCATTGCAATTCTTCATTTAAGTATGAGTATACAGATATATACTTTTTATTAATCTGTAACATATCACCAACAAACGAAATAAAACTGCTTTTTTTCTCTTCTTCCGTACTGTTCTTATTAAACAAAACCGTTCCTATTTTTTCTTTATTATTGCAGGAAATAACTCGTCCATTTTTATCAAGTAAAATATTGGCCCCGATATTTCCATAGGAAGATTTTAAAATATTCTCAAGTAACTCTTCATCCAAACTAACTATCACAATTCCAATCTGTTTATCAAGATCACGGTAATCAATAATTCTATTTGCCATATGGAACAAGTAATGATCCTTGTTAGCGAACGTGTTTCCATATTCCGTAGGAAAAACATGTAATTTATTATCCGAAGAAATTTCCTCATACAATTCTTCTGTCGAATAACTAAAATTTTCAATCCATGAATTTGCATAAGTTGTTGTTGCTATGCAACCATAGGTAACTTCCAATCCTGATTCCGTAATAATCGTAATGGAACGAATATAGTCTTTAGAATTCAAAATTCCCCGCAGATATCTGCGTAGCTGACTGATTGTTACTGGCATATCCTCTTCTGCATTCAGTTTATCTACCCATTCTACAATTTCATCTCCTGTATACAATTGATATAAAACATCTTCATAGGCATTTATCTGAATGTTTAAATTATCATTTAACTGTTTTATATTATTTCTCATCAGTGTATCTGTATTTTTTTTCAAAATATCTGTTGTTGTATAAATCATAAACAGACACAGTATTACTATCGGTATTGTCGAAGTAAGCGCAAAAATAGATATTATCTTTTTCCATAAACTAACTCTTTTTGGTGGTTTCATATAATCCTTATCCCCTGTACCCGCTAAACTTTTTACATATATTTTCATAGTAAATGCTTTTCTTTTCCTCTGTCAATATTTCAAATATAAAGAACCATTTATCACAACGACAAATGGTTCTTTATATCTCACACTGCTAAATCTACTATATCTTTTCAAATACCGGCATACTGTCTAAAGATACTGTCAATGTTATATACTGTCCGCCATAATAAATACGACCACAATTACATTCCTTCCATTGTACCCCCACCGGAAGATAAATTCGTCTCTCATTAACACCAGCTTCCAAAATAGGGGCTATCAGATATTTATCACCATACATGTATTCATCCTCAATCTCCCAGCATTCTTTATCCTCCGGAAATTCATAAAATAATGTACGCATAATAGGTGTTCCTTTTAGATGTGCCTCTTCCATAAGTTTACGTGTATATCCCCGCATCTTCTCACGTATATTCATGTATTTCACACAAATCTTATACACATCCTCTCCATAACTCCATACTTCATTAGCAGCACCGGAACAACAATGAGCGCCTCCTGTTGTTCCATATTGCGGCTGCCTAGGTTCTCTATCACCATGTAGGCGCATTACAGGACAGAATGTTCCCCACTGGAACCATCTTACAAACAATTCCCTAAAGGCTGGATCATTTGGGTCTCCGCCATGGAATCCGCCAATATCCGTTGTCCACCAGGGAATACCTGCCAATCCCATATTTAATCCTGCTGCCAGCTGATTTCTCATGCTCTCAAAACTTGAAGCAATATCTCCGGACCAGACAAGCGCTCCATATCGCTGGCTGCCTGCCCAGGCACATCTTAACAAATTTACAATATTTTTTTGTCCCTCTGCCTGCATTCCTTCATAAAAGGTCCTTGCGTATTCTACCGGATAGATATTTCCTATTTCTAAATCGGTCCCTCTGAAATATCGATAATTATCAAAATCATACACCGAATATTCCGGTTCCGCTTCATCTAACCAAAATATCTTGATTCCCTTGTCATAATAATTTATTTTAACCTTTTCCCACAAAAATTTTCTTGCATTTGGATTTGTTGCATCATAATGAATGGTCGCCCCTTCAAAATTCAATCCTGTTCGAAAACCACGTTCTGTCCGAATCAAATACCCTTTCTCCAACATTTCTTCATAGTTTTCGGATTCTCTGTCCACGGTTGGCCATATAGAAACCATCAGCTTAACATTCATTGCCTCCAACTCACGTATCATTTCATCCGGGTTTGGCCAATAATCAGCATCAAATTTCCAATCCCCCTGTTTAGGCCAGTGGAAAAAATCCACTACAATAACATCTAAAGGCAAATTTCTTCTTTTATATTCTCTCGCTATCTCCAGCAATTCTTCCTGAGTTTGATATCGAAGTTTACATTGCCAGAATCCCAATCCATATTCTGGCATCATAGGTACTGTTCCTGTTGCTTTAGCATAGGTTTCTTCTATTTTAGCTGGCGTATCCTCCACCACAAACCAATAATCCAATATCTTTGTTGCATAGCTTTCATAACTAATAATATTATTACCAAATACAACCCTTCCCACGCCCGGATTGTTCCAGAGCAAACCATATCCCATAGAGGAAATGGCAAATGGTACGCTTGCCTGAGAATTCCTATGAGCCAGTTCCAAATCAGCTCCTTTTAAATTCAGATATGGCTGCTGATACTGTCCCATACCGTATATTTTCTCATTTTTGTCTAAAGACTGCAAACGCATTGTCAAATGGTAATCCCCACCTACATTAGGTCGGAATTCTCTTGCCTCTACTTCAATTGCGCTACATTTACTATCGCGCAAATCTCTTCTATTACGCCAGTATTCTTCTAATAACAATTTACCTTTTTGGTTATATATAGTAATTTTGCCACCATTTGAAATACAAACCTTTACCTTTCCATTACGCAGAGTGGCTCCATCCTCGGTAATTTCAATTTGTGTTTCCACTTCTTCCGCAGATAGTAATGCCCAATTATCTTTAGGCATTTCTGCATTCTTTGTTGCACGGATTCGAACAGCGTTTTTTCCCCATGATTCTATCCATAATTCTTCTGCATCATAATGATAAATAATACGTCCATTTTCCTGTTTTAACATTATACATCTCCTTTTACTATCTCTTTATCCTTTTACAGCGCCGCTTGTCATACCCGCAATAATGTATTTCTGCATGAAAATAAATATCAATGCAACAGGAATAATGGTAACAATAGCAAACGCAGTCAGATAACTCCATGTAGTTCCATATTGACCCATAAAATTAAAAATTCCTGCTGTAATAGGTCGTTTCTTTTGATCTAAAATGAACGTCATACCATATGCCAAATCTCCCCAGGAATATAGAAAAGAAAAAATTGCACATACAATAATGCCCGGTTTCGCGACAGGAATCAGAACCTTTATAAAAGCCTTAAAGCGCCCACACCCATCAATATATGCTGCTTCTTCTAACTCTTTTGGAATCGATGCAAAATAATTTTTCAAAATCAATACAGAAAAAGGAATCCCCAGGGTTGCATCCGCTAAAATTGCAGAAATCCATGTATTATACACATTCATTCCCTTAAACATAATAAACATCGGAGTCAGTAGAACAGATACCGGCAGCATCTGTGTAACCAAAAAGCCCAATAGCATTGTTTTTCGCCCAACAAAACGATATTTAGCAATTGCATAAGACGCGGGTACCGCTAATACAACGGCAATCAGCATTGCTCCAATGGAAATAATAAAGCTGTTTCCAAATGCCCGAAACATATTAAAATCTCCAGTTTCTATCTGAGCAGCATAAGAACCTAAGTTAAGCTTATGAGGATAAAATGTCGGTGGAATACGAAAAATTTCCTGTTCTGTTTTCAGAGAAGTTACAAAAATCCAGAATAGCGGAAATAAAAGAACGCACAGTATAATAATAGAAATAACACATAACAATATATTTTTTTTCTTGTTAAGTCTTTTTTCTTCACCCATTAGTCATTCTCTCCTTCCATTGTAATTTTTAGATAAACCATTCCCACAACCAAAAGAATTACCAATAATACATTTGCTGCCGCAGATCCCATACTATAATCAAACATTTCAAATGAAAGCTTATAGGAGTATGTAGACATCAAATGCGTGGAATTAACGGGCCCACCACTTGTCATAACATATATCAGGTCATAACACTTAAAAGTATAAATAAATCCAAGCACTAATACAGATTCTATCGTTGGTCTAAGAAGAGGTAATGTGATTTTTATAAATCTCTGAAAACCATTTGCACCATCTATTGCTGCGCTTTCATACAATTCCTGTGAGATAGTCGTAAGTCCTGTTGATAAAAGAATAGTGTTAAAAGGAATTCCAATCCAGACATTTGCAAAGATAACACATCCTAATGCTATATTGGGATTTGTCAGCCATTCAATATTTTCACTGATTATTCCTAGAGAGTGCAAAAGATAGTTAATGATTCCAACATCTGTAGAAAATATAAACTTAAATATTAATGCGGTAACAGTCATGGGAATCATCCATGGAATCATCAGTAAACCTCTAATCGGTTTTGCAAAAGAAAAGTTTTTATTAAAAAATACCGCGAGTGCAAATCCAATGATGAACTGAAAGAGCAGGCTATACACAGTAAATTTTAATGTATTAGAAATTGTCAATCGAAACACTTCGTCCCTAAATAAAACTATGTAATTATTTAATCCAACAAAGTTTTTGGTACCTCTCGCAAGATTTCTTACGGTTACATCCTGTACACTAAGAACTATATTGCTTATTATCGGATATCCGACAACTATCAACATATATACGAACGCCGGGAGCGCAAATAAAATTCCAACATTTTCGTGTTTAAAAAATCTCTTTATCGTTTTCATAAAAAAACCTCCTTTTCTTGTTCCTATATATGCATTTTATAGTTAAGTAAAAGAATGCAAAATAAGATAAAACTCGAAAAGGAGGAATAATCCAAACTCTATTTATATGTTTTTCTATAATCTGTTGGTAATTGACCCGTTATTTCCTTAAAAACCTTACTGAAATACTTTGGATCATTATACCCTACGCGCTCTGAAATTTCGTATAATTTCAAATCTGTCCCACATAACAGTTCTTTTGCTTTACTGATTCGAATATTTTTAATATATGCGCTAAATGTTACACCCATTTCCTTGTGAAATAGCGTTCCGATATACTCTGGTGTCATATTAAGTCGCATACTTATTTCTTCCAATGTAATGCCTGTTTTATAAAATTCATGTATGATACTTAGTACTTTCTTTACAATTAAATGAATCGTTTCTTCTTGTTTACGTTCTGGTCGTATAAGAGATATCATGAAATTCGAAGCATTCCATAATTCTTCTTTTGTTTGTGCATTCATAATCATCTCAAGTAACTTTTTAGAGTCAAACTTCTCTGTATCAATACAGCCAACCTCTTTTGCAATTCCAACCACTACCCACAAAAAACGTACATAACACTCTTTTATCTCCTTTGGGATATATATTTTTCCATCCAAGAAACTTCTCTGGAAATCAATCATAATTTGAGACACCTTATCCCAATCATAGGCACATACTGCTTTTTTTACTTCTGTTTCCAATTCTATAGGATATACACAGGATGCTGTTTGTATTTGTGTGATTTTCGGATAAGAAATTAATATCTCTTTATCTAATGCAATATTCCAATCCATATATGGATACAAAAGTTTTACACTTTGTTCCAATGCACCTATTCCATTCACTTCAATCCAACCAATCACAAATTTATCAAACTGCTTATTTAATATCTGATACTGCATCCATCTTTCTAAATCTCGCGAATTGCTATAGTGATACAAGATAATAATTAAAGAATTCCGGTATGGTGCTTCAATAATACAATAAGAAAGATTTTTATACATAGAAAGGGCATGGTTAAATCTGGTCTTGGTTTTCTCCCATATCTCCTGATAATTACATCCCAAATATGTACACATAACTACAAATGACTGATTTTTTTCAATATGATAATTATTAGATAGGTAAGAAGTCAATTCTTCATTAATCTCTAAGCTTCCATCCACTAAAAACTGGAATATCTGTTCAATCGTTCCTATTTGTGCAGGTTTATCCTGTCTGTCTTTCTCCACTTGGTGCTTAACATTTTCCAAAGCTAACATAAAACAATGATACGTAATCGGTTTTAGAAGATATTCTGTAACCCCAAGTTTCATGGCTTTACGTGCATATTCAAACTCGGAGTATGCACTTAATACAATCGCTTTTGTATTTAATCCGGCCTGCTGCATTTTGTCCAACATTTGTAAACCATCCATCAATGGCATTTTAATGTCCGTTATTACAATGTCTGGTTTTAATTCGCATAAAAGTTGCAAGCCATCTTTCCCGTTTTCGGCTTCGCCCACAAGACAAAACTCATCATTCGTCTTGGATAATAGTTTGATAATTCCTTCTCGAATACGTATCTCATCTTCAACAATTACGACTCTCATATCATCCACTTATCTTTCTACAACTAAGAACTATTCGGGCATTATAATTCTATCATAAAAAAACGAATTAAGCAAATATTCCATATATCTAAAAAAGGAGCTTTCTCTATTCATACCCAACGCTTTCCACGACATTGGGTATATAACACATTTCTCTTCTCATACATCCAGTCTTTTTCATTCAATTAGGTTTTTTAGCAGCAACTGCAATTCATATGCCCCTAAAAAGTAATAAGAGTTACAGTTCACACAGCAGCCAGACACTTGCTGACTTGCCATGCATCCAGGGAAGCTGCCAGTGGCAGATTTGATGGTGGAACGAGGTACGAGTGAACAGTAACTAATAAGACCAGATATCTGCACGCAACAGATATCTGGTCTCATCATTACTTTTTATGCTGAAAACTTCTCCTGCATTTCCTGTTATCTTTTACCCAATCAATCCGCTTTCCTTCAGCAGGATCTCAAGATCCGTTCCTTTTACCTTCTTAAGCACGATACGGAGGAGCTCCTTTTCCTTAAGGGAAAGCTTCATTTCGGTGATCGGCTTCTTGTCAATTGCATAGTAGCAGGCACGAAGCAGCTCACGGACATCATACTTGCTACCCCAGACTTCCGGCACACCACGATCCACATTCAGCAGGGTGTAAACCGCTTCCATACCGGTACGCATTGAATACTCGGTTGTGAAAATGGTATCACGCGGCGTCTCTGCGAACTGTCCAAGGAATGCGAAGTTCACTGCACCTTCCGGTACAACCAACGGACGGTCGGACCATTTTCTGGGCTGGAAGAATGCATTGATATACGGCATGAAGCAGGTCGTTGTATTACATGCATTCTTAGCAAGCTCTTCGATACGGTCGGTCGGAACGCCGATATGATACAGCCATTCCCGACAAACCTCTTCACCGGTACAGTCACGCATTGCTTTCTGTACATAGTTACCGGGTTTATTGGTATTGAGGGAATATAACCATACAAGCACCATGTTCTTGTCCTGGGACTTGAACTGCGGCTGACGGTTAATGGTCCAGGACAGATACCAGTTTTCTGTACTGTCCTTTACGGTTACGATACCACCGGTTGTAACCTTACCGGTTCTGGGATCACGCTTGCAGACATTCATAATGTGCTGGATAATCTCTTCATTGGAGGTGGCTACGGTAGCACTCATCCAGTTGGTTGCATCCACATCACTGCAGAATGCATCTGGATTACCATATTCACCATGCTCTGCCTGAGCTGCAATGTTTTTCCACATATCCCAGGACTCTCCGGCACCATTCTTTACCTGACTCAAATCCGGTGTATGCGTCTGATCGCCATAGCAGGAGGTATCGGTACAGCAGCCATTGGTAATAAATACCAGATCATCCTCAATGAGGTCAATGCTCTGTTCCTGTCCATCCTTTACATAAACGATCTTCTTTGCAACCCTCTTATCACCAACCTTATCGATAATGACGTTCTTCACATCCATGCCATATTCAATCTTGACACCATGTGCCTCCAGATATTTAACCAAGGGAAGAATCATACTCTCGTACTGGTTATATTTGGTAAAACGGAGTGCACTGAAATCCGGAAGTCCGTCAATATGATGTACATAACGGCAAAGGTAACGCTTCATTTCCAAAGCACTGGACCAACGCTGGAATGCGAACATCGTCTGCCAGTAAAGCCAGAAATTGGTCTCCCAGAAAGAATCCGGTAATACATCGGAGATCTTCTTTCCTTCCAGATCCTTCTCCGGTGTGATAAACAGCTGGGAAAGTGCCATTGCAGATTCCTTATCCAGCTTGAACTGCTTATCGGTATGGGCATCCTCGCCACGGTTTACCGATGCTCTGCAAAGGGAATAGTTCGGATCATGCTTGTTCAGCCAGTAATATTCATCCAGTACGGATACGCCCTCGGTTTCAATGGAAGGAACATCACGGAAGACATCCCACATAACTTCGAAGTGGTTATCCATCTCACGTCCGCCTCTCATGAAAAAGCCCTTGGTAATATCCTTACGGCCATCACAGCTTCCGCCTGCCAGCTCCAGCTTTTCCAATAAATGAATGTGTTCTCCCTTCATCTGACCATCACGTACCAGATAAAATGCTGCGGTCAGTCCTGCAAGGCCTGTTCCTATAATATATGCGGATTTGTTGTCAACGCCCTGCGGCTTCTCCGGATGTGCAAAAGCTTCATAAGTACCTGCTGAATAATACATAATCAATTACCTCCTTGAATAAATGGTTGTCTGCTTATCTCTTAAGCCTGTTCCTATGGGTTTCTGATTTACAGTGAAATTGTTTTCTTTCCTGTATCTCTTTGTTATGAGCCTATTATAAGTCTGCCCCGAATCCTTTGCTATAAACAGAAAAAGACTCCTGATAAAACTTTTATCAGAAGCCTTCATATTGTATAAAATTTTATCAAATCAACCGTTTTGATGTATTCCGCAAAGAGCCTCATATTCTCATATTATCATACGCTCATACTCTCATGCGCTCAATGGCATTGGTTACGGCATCCTTCAATACCAGCGCCAGCTTGTCCACGATAATCTCAGGCTGCTCTTTCATATCATCCCTTATCCAGTCGAGCATCATTCCAATAAAGCAGTAGGAAAAGATCCGTGCAATAAATTCCTTATCCTCACTGCGCACCTGCACTCCCCTGGACTTTTCTTCAATGACACCCATCAGCAGCTCATCCGTAAGCGGCGTCAGATACTTCTCCACCTGCGCCCGGTCTACGCAGTGATACACATTCATGATAAAAGGCTTATTTTCCCTCACTGCATAAAAGATCTGCAGCAGTCCCTCCTGCCAGGTGTCGTAGGTCTTCTTTTCCTTCAGGGCCTTCTGGGCATCCTCAAGGCATGACCATTCCACCAGATCATAAATATCCTTGAAATGATAGTAAAACGTCATGCGGTTGATTCCGCAGTCCTCCGCAATATCATTAATCGTAATTTTATTTAAAGGCTTTTTCAGCAGCAGATTCTTTAAGGACTGCTCCAATGCTCTCTTGGTTACTTCTGACATCTATGTCACCTTTCTTATTAATCAATCAGATCATTCTGGAAGCGTGATAAGTGTTCATACGGTAAAATCAGCCGGCCGCGGAATAAGCCACACCCGTCATTCATAAGGGTATTGCTTACGGCTGCAAACATGTTGACATCCACGTCAGCTAAATTCAGCCTCTGCAAAAGCATTCCCCGCTCATATGCTTCATCAAAGTAAACGCATTCTCCCTCCGGGATTGCATCTCTCCTGGCACGGGACTCCTCCTGACGCTTTTCATACGCCTGATGATTGGCAGAACCAATCTCTGCAATATCATCCATTTCCTTCGTCCGGAGCTGCATTTCCATGTAACACCTTGCGCTGTTATCGTAAAAGGTAATATGAAGGGAACGGTAATTACCCGGATTTTCTCCCTCAATATAATCCCTGTAATAGGGACGTACTTCATCGGATAACAATGGGGAACGGCTCTCCTTGACTCCTCCGGTCGGTTCCACGGTAAATCCCCTCTCCTCCAGAAAATTCGGAAGTACATTCGCAATTTCATACAGATGCCGGATTTCTTCCGGTTCACGCTCCGAAGAATTCTTTAAATGACACCGGGGCATCGATACCACGATACGGTATGCGATCAGATCCCGGAAGCAGTTCAGCTTTTCTTTTAATTCCGGCACCGAAGGATATTCATGATACTTCGTATAGTAATCATAAATATATTCCACCACATAGCCGTTAAACTTCTCTTCGGCACGGATGAGCGACTTGATTCTTCCTTTAAAGGTAAAGGAAAGATACGGATACTCTCTCGCCATATATTTATAGAATTCCCGGATCTTCTGGGACTGCGCTGTCAGGAAGTCATTATGCTCTAACAGTTCCATGATCTGAATCAGGAAATTACAATGTGCCAGATCAATTTCGTTGTGCGACTCCTTTGCTTCCTTCCGTAAATCCTGCATATATTTCTGCAAAATACGCAGTACGGTATCTCCGGAATACAGATAATCATTCAGTGTAACCATAGGTCATTTCACCTGCTTTCGTTTCTTCCAAGTCATCCACTGCCATTTATTCTTCCATATCATCCACTGTCATTTGTTTCTTCCAGACCATCCTCTGTCATTTTACTGCCGGCCTCCGCTACACTTCACGGCATTCCAGCTCCACCACACAGCAGATCTCATCTTCCCTGTTTTTCAGTACCACAACATAGGCACCTGTTTCTGTACGCGACACATAAGGAGCCAGCACCTCATGGAGTCTCACCTGCTTCTTATATTCCACACGCAGCTGACGGATCTTAAGTTCCTTGGGAACACAATCCATGGCAATCCGTACATACTGACCGTTGTTTACATGATGGTTCACATCCAGATGATGCGGCAGAATGAGGATCTCTTCTCCCTTTACCGCTCCATCCGGAATCGTAATTTTTCTTGGAGCATAATCCATCGGGATCTTCTCACCAAGCACATATTTTTCAAGCATCTCCTCAGTCGGTCTCATAGGATGCGCTGTCTCAATATCAATCAGACTGAACAGCGAATTCGCATAAGCAATCCGTTTCCCGGCTTCATCCTCCATCACAAAATTACGGAAGCCCATAAAGCTGCGGAACTCATATGGCTGTGTTCCAACCGTCACGGTCTCTCCAAGCAATGGATACCGCTCTGCCACAATCTGCCAGCTGCTAAGCACCCACACCATATTCCGCTCCTTTAAATACCCGATTCCGATTCCAAGATCCTCGGACTGAAACGTGGAACAATCCTGAAAATAGTCCAATAACGCCTCCGGCTTTAAATGTCCGGACTCATCCAGTTCACTATAACGAATTCTGGTCTGATACTGATACATGGTCTTCCTCGTCTTTCTGCTTCTGCACGGGATCTGCGAAATATGGTTCTTCAGAACAGTTACATCTTATCACAAACAAAACCGGGAGACAAGTTACGCTGCTTCCCGATTTTTAAACCTGATTTTTAAATTATGCTGCTTCTCTGTTTTCAAATTTTTCAAATAAATTTTGCATTTTGATCCCTCTTATTTTCTCCTTTTTCGTAACTGTTCAATACCTTCACAGTTACGATGCAAAATCCATTCCAAATCGGCTTCGCCGATGGGATTTTGCATTACCGAATCATTTTCTTACGGTCTCAGCAGTAAATGCTTCGACCTGTACTGAATAGTTACCCTTTTTCTATCATTCTCTGTGCAATGTGCCGAAAATACAATTTATCTATTGACGCTTTGACAGTCATTCTCTATAATTCAGACAAAGCATACAGTTTCTATGAATCAGGTATTAAGGATTGCATTTTCATCCTTTCTTACATGCATCTGCCCGTCGGACAGAAGGCAGCCCTCTTAATTTTCAGAAAGTCTATGCTTTACCATTTCACTTTATTTCACAATAGCAGGCAGGGACTTTTCAGAATGTTAATGGATGTTCAGATCTTCGATTGACGGATGGCTTTCGGGTTTTCAGAAGGTTTCTGCACGCAAAGGAGGAACCGAATGAACAACACATATGTTAAACAGAAACTGGATGAACTACATCTGATTGACGATTTTCTATTCTTTCAAATGATGAATCATCCAAAGTATGGACCAAAATTCAGCAGACTGCTGCTGAGACTGATCCTTGGCAGGGATGTCGGTAAACTGCATGTGATTCCGCAAAAGGAATACTATGGAGAGGATACCGATCTGCATGGCGCACGGCTGGATGTTTATCTGGAGGAGGAAGAACCGGACTTTTTACTGGATTTTGAGGATGAAGGTGTTCCCAGTGTTTATGACCTTGAGCCCGAGAAGAAAAAGGATCTGGAATCAAAAGACAACCTGCCGAAGCGGGTACGGTTTTATCATGCCGTAATTGATTCCCACAGTCTGAAATCCGGCAAGAGCTACGGAAATCTCAAAAATGTGCTGATCATCATGATTACCGATTATGATCCCTTCGGATTAAACCGGATGATCTATACGGTAAGGACCGGCTGTGTGGAAGAACCGGATATGAACTATAAGGATGGTGCACAGACGATCTTCCTATATACAAAGGGAACAGAAGGAAATCCACCGAAAAGACTCCGGAAGCTGCTACAGTACATCGATGGAAGCCGCTCAGAAGAAGATCTCGAACCGGAAGAGACAGAAGCCTTAGAAATCGCGCAGATGGTTAACCAAATCAAAAAAGATGCGGAAGTGACGGTGAAGTATATGAAACAATGGGAAAAGTTACAGAAGGTTTACCATGATGGACAGCGGGAAAATGGAATTGAATACATTATGGAATTATTAAAAGATTATGGAGATATTCCGGAAGAACTTCACAAAAAAATCCTAAGTGAGCAGGATCCTGATACTTTAAAGAAATGGCTGAAGCTTGCTGCTAAGGTTTCGAGTATGGATGAATTTGCTGCGAAAATGTAATGAGATGGCAAATAAAGAATAGACAGAATGGGAAAATTACCGATTATGATCCCTTCGGATTAAACCGGATGATCTATACGGTGAGAACCGGCTGTGTGGAAGAACCGGATATGAACTATAAGGATGGTGCACAGACGATCTTCCTTTATACGAAAGGAACCGAAGGCAATCCGCCGGAAAGACTCCGGAAGCTGCTACAGTACATCGATGGAAGCCGCTCAGAAGAAGATCTCGAACCGGAGGAGACAGAAGCCTTAGAAATCGCGCAGATGGTTAACCAAATCAAAAAAGATGCGGAAGTGACGGTGAAGTATATGAAACAATGGGAAAAGTTACAGAAGGTTTACCATGATGGACAACGGGAACGCAGCATTGAAGATATTATGGAATTGTTAGAGGATTATGGAGTTATCCCGGAAGAACTTCACAAAAAGATCCTAAGTGAGCAGGATCCTGATACCTTAAAGAAATGGCTGAAACTTGCTGCGAAGGTTTCGAGTATGGATGAATTTGCTGCGAAAATGTAATGAGATGGCAAATAAAGAATAGACAGAATGGGAAAATTACCGATTATGATCCCTTCGGATTAAACCGGATGATCTATACGGTAAGAACCGGCTGTGTGGAAGAACCGGATATGAACTATAAGGATGGTGCACAGACGATCTTCCTTTATACGAAAGGAACCGAAGGTAATCCGCCGGAAAGACTCCGAAAGCTGCTACAATATATTGATGGAGGACGATCAGAGGAAGATCTCGAACCGGAGGAGACAGAAGCCTTAGAAATCGCGCAGATGGTTAACCAAATCAAAAAAGATGCGGAAGTGACGGTGAAGTATATGAAACAATGGGAAAAGTTACAGAAGGTTTATCATGATGGACAGAGGGAAAATGGAATTGAATACATTATGGAATTATTAAAAGATTATGGAGATATTCCGGAAGAACTTCACAAAAAGATCCTAAGTGAGCAGGATCCTGATACCTTAAAGAAATGGCTGAAACTTGCTGCGAAGGTTTCGAGTATGGATGAATTTGCTGCGAAAATGTAATGAAAAGGGCATTTGCGAATAGTCAGTATGTGAAAGACGGTCAGGCATTTTACCTGACCGTCTTTGCTTACAACTCAATTATACAATTTTACTCATACAGTTCTGTTCATTAAGATTACTGTAATAAGGAAAGTACACCCTGGTTGGACTGATTAGCCTGTGCCAGCATAGCCTGACCTGCCTGAGACAGGATATTGTTGTTGGAGTACTTAACCATCTCAGTAGCCATATCAGTATCACGAATCTGACTCTCTGCACTGGTGGTATTCTCAACTACGTTGTCGAGGTTGTTAACAGTGTGCTCAAGTCTATTCTGAACAGCGCCAAGTGCGGATCTCTGGGTAGAAACCTTCTGAATTGCCTGAGCTATTGTATCTATAGCCTTATCAGCATTTGTACTATCTTTTCCATCAACCAGCAGCTTACCATCTTCGTTAACCAATCCAAGGCTCTTAGCACTCATGGATTCAATGCTCATTTCAATCTTATTATCAGTAGATGAATCAGCTCCTACGTGTAAACTTACATTTAACGCATCAGGTACATACGCATTATCATAGGCTTTCAGTTTTGTAACAGTATTCCCAGTTGCGGTATCCTGTTCAGCCTTAATCGTAACCTTTACTTGGTCACCTACATTTAATTTGGCTGTACCTAATTTTTCTGCCGTTGTATCGGCATCAGTTCCAGTAATAGAAAGTCCAGCCTGTAAATCTTTCTGAGCTGTCTGATTCCATTTTAGCTGAATTGTCATCGTGCCAGCAGCTCCAGTGGTTCCTAACTTTCCAGCGGTAATATTTACACCCATTTTTTTAAGCTGAGCTTGCGTTAAAGTAGCTTTTACTACTGTTGTATCTGCGCCACCCTTAACTTCATATTCATCAATAAGTTTGCCATCTGCATCCGTTTTCTGAGTAATCTCAATAGCACCTTTTACATTAGCGTCATCGTTTAATGCATCTAACACACTTCCACTTAAGTCGCCGATTAGAGCGCCACCTTTATTATCCTTTACTTCAGCAGTCACTTTACCTAATACAACATCACCAGCTACCAACTCTGATCCCATAGCAGCCTTTAATCCAACATTGGGTAAAGAACTTGTGACCGTCTGATCTGCTGTAGCAGCAGATACAGTACCTCTCGCATCACCCTGTAACAGATAAGTTTCATTAAACTTAGTCGTAGTGGATACACGATCAATTTCTGTTACCAACTGATCAATTTCATTCTGGATATAGCTTCTATCATCTGCACTATTAGTTCCATTAGCAGATTTAACGGCCAGCTCATTCATTCTCTGCAGCATATCCTGAACTTCATTCAGAGCACCTTCTGCAGTCTGTACAGTAGAAATACCATCCTGTGCGTTCAGGGAAGCCTGTGTCAGACCTCTGATCTGCTTTCTCATCTTCTCACTGATGGAAAGGCCTGCTGCATCATCTGCTGCACGGTTGATCTTATAACCGGATGAAAGCTTCTCGGTGGACTTTGCCTGAGTCTTGGTTGTGAGTCCTAACATTCTGTTAGAGTTCATTGCTGTTAAATTGTGTTGTACTACCATAATAGTTACCTCCTTGTATTTCTGCGCAAATCCGTTTGCGTCAGTTACTTTGTTATTGGTTGCTTTTTGTTGCTTTTATAGTAACCGGAAACCCGAACTTCAAAGACGGGCCCTGACTTGTGATATTCAAAGCTTCCGGCTATTACCGATGTTATTGATCCAGATTGCCGTGAGCAATTACGACGTTAGACTTTTTCTTCTTTAAATACCTGGGATCTGTTTCGGGTTCTGCATAGTATTTAGGAAGAGCTGCCTTTTCTTCCGGATCGGTGATCTGCTTCTCCAACATGGAGCTTCGAACAATGTTGACATCCTTTGGTGCATCCACCATGATTCGCAGATGATTCTTCGTTCCTCCGAGGAATACGACCTTAATGTTGTCACCTATCATCAGATATTCTTCCGTACTTACTGTTAGTCTTAACATAGAAACCTCCTGTCTCCTTTGAGCCTCCTGGCTGTTGTTATTCCTAATGCAACACTTTGTAATAAAGTGTTGCATTCCTGAACCATGCAAAAAGAGAACTTCAACCAGCCGATGGGAGCTGGCTCACATGAGGCTGATTGAAGTTCTCTTTTTATAGGGCGAAGCCCTCAATGAAATAAGCTGCCGGCCAAATATCAACCGTATAGGTATGAAGTGGCATACGGCAGCTTATGAATTGCCATGGTTCAGGAATTGTGCAGCACTACAAGAAATCTCTAACAATGATTTCAGAATTTTATTGCCCGATATTTTCCTGTTTTGGACTTTCCTCAACTTAATTATCCATTTATGTCCAAAAAACCAGTTGCTTTCTGTGATTCATTGCCTGACAGCTTCCTGTTTTGGACTTTTCTCAAATTAATTGTTCATTTATGTCCAAAAATCCAGCTGCTTTCAGAAGTTCACAGCCTGACAGCTTCCTGTTTTGGACTTTTCCTGGCTTGAATTGTCCTTTTATGTCCAAAAATCCAGCTGCTTTCAAGAGTTCACTGCCTGACAGCTTCCTGTTTTGGACTTTTCCTAACTTGATTGTCCAGTTATGTCCAAAAAGCCGGCGTATAATGTACGGAGAAAACAGGAGAAGGGAGTCCATATGAGCAAAACACAGCCTATCAGGTCAACAACACAATTGAATCAGTTTAAACAGTATTATCAGGAAATTATTCCGGAGAAACGTAATTATGCGCTGATTATTCTGGGATTAAATACGGCACTTCGTATTTCAGATATTCTGCAGCTGCGGGTATCCGATGTCTGGGATTGGCAAAAGCAAAGCTTCAAGAGGCATCTTGAAGTAATGGAAAGCAAGACCGGCAAACAGACATCCATCTACATAAATAAAGAGGTAAGGCAGGCTTTACTCCAGTGCCTGCTGAATCAAAGAGCTGCAGACGAGTTTATATTTGCAAGCTATAAATATAAAAATATGCCATTGAGCCGGTACCAGGCCTACCGGATTGTAAAGCAGGCTGCCGTTTATGCAGGGATGCCGGAGCATATCAGCTGTCACTCCCTGCGGAAAACATTTGGTTATCATGCATGGAAGCAAAGTGTACCTCCGGCAATGCTGATGGATATTTACAATCATTCCTCCTACCAGATCACTAGACGGTATCTTGGAATTGATCAGGATGATAAGGATCAGGTGTTTGAAAAAATCAGGCTATAGCAGGAAAGATTTGCCAAAGTTACTTCAGCCTTTGTGATAGAACGACCAGAATTTACTTTGACAATTGAGAAAAATAAGAAATAGGTCAAATGCCAAAGTAAATTCCACTTTGCCAAAGTAAATGTCTGGTTGATCCCTGCCCGCTTGTCGGACAGGGATTTTTCTGTGCGAAAACTGCTTAAAAACAGATGATTTTTCCAAAAACA
>Ga0129312_1000370_pt1 | contig 41010 bp, 40 predicted proteins | sample O827metagenome_FD_94434 | JGI IMG/M metagenome (GOLD analysis project Ga0129312, IMG submission 94434) | Orangutan group fecal microbial communities from Wisconsin, USA - O827 metagenome | ecosystem: Host-associated > Mammals > Digestive system > Large intestine > Fecal | place: USA: Wisconsin... | reverse complement strand
TCGACTACTACAACAACCGCCGAATCAAATTAAAACTAAACGGCCTGAGCCCTGTGCAGTACAGGATTCAGACCGTTCGAGTCGCTTGATCTTATTTTTGTCTAACTTTTGGGGTTCACTTCAAATGCTGTGCAGCAGTCTTTTTTTGTGCATCCGGCAAAGGTGCAGGGCGTACTCTGTGGGGGTAGTACCGGAAAAACTTCTGCTTACGCATTGACTTGCCGCCCAATACCTTTTATAATGGTTGGTGTAGCCGTACAATACAACAAAAGATGTGGAGGAAAATGCTATGCGAAGCATCCCGGAGCAGCGCATTGCTGAGTTTCAGGAGCAGGACTATCAACTGTATTTTGGCATTTCGAAGCTGGAATTTGACCGGATGCTTCAGGCCCTGCATGAGGCTTACCGTCAGGAGCACAAGCGCAAGACCCGCTTTACCAAGATCTCTATGATGGATAAACTCATCCTGACCTTGATCTATCGCTACGAGTACCGCACAATGGAAAGCATTGCCAAGGAGTACGAGGTCTCTCTGGATACCATTGCTGACAACATCCATTGGGTGGAGCGCACGCTGCTTAACGCGGATATCCTGCAAACCAGCGTGACCTGCGTTTATAAGACGAACTGATGTTATAACCCTGCGTGAAAACGCGGGGTTATAATTTTTATAGGAAACATTGCACGAAAAGGCGATATCTGCTGCTGCCATGTTATTTTGGCTGTTGCCAAGCATGTAGCAGCAAAAATGGCCACTGTGTTTTTTGCGCGGATGTAGTCTGCACCTTGAATTTTTCAGAAAAGAATAGTAAAATGATGCTATATGTATCGTAACCTGGGCTTGTGTGCCCAAAGCGGATACCTATACAGAAAAACCGAAGTTAAACCGCAAAAGAATAGGAGCTAGTATGATCTTAAGCATGACCGGTTTCGGCAGGGGGACTGCCGTGCTCAATGGCCGCGAGATCACTGTGGAGCTGCGCAGCGTGAACTCCCGCTATTTCGAGTATTCCTCCCGCATCCCGCGCACCTGCAGTTCTCTGGACAGCCGCCTGAAAAAGCAGCTCAACCAGCGGATCTCCCGCGGCAAGGTGGAGCTTAGCATGACCGTGCAGAACGTGGACGCAGCAGATACCGTGGTCGCCGTCAATATGGAGCTTGCCCGCAGTTATCAGCAGGCCATGCGGGACTTGTCCGAGCAGCTGGGGGTCAAAAATGATGTGTCCACCGCCGTTCTGACCCGCTTCCCGGATGTGTTGACCACCCGCCACGCCGATGTGGACGAGGAGCAGCTGTGGCAGGATGTGTCTGCCGTCACCGCGCAGGCGCTGGATCGTTTTGTGGAGATGCGCGCCGCCGAGGGTGCCAAGATGAAGGCAGATGTGGAAAGCCGCCTTGTGTTTCTGGAAGAGTGTGTCGGCAAGGTGGAAGCTTTGAGCGCAGGCCGAGTAGAGAACTACACCAACCGCCTGTACGAAAAGCTCAAGGTCATCCTGCAGGATCGTGATATTGATGATGCCCGTGTGCTGACCGAGGCCGCCATCTTTGGCGATAAGACTGCCGTGGATGAGGAGACTGTCCGTCTGCGCAGCCACATCGCACAGTACCGCGATATCCTGCAGCTGGACGAGCCCGTGGGCCGTAAGCTGGATTTCCTGACGCAGGAGTTGAACCGCGAGACCAATACCATTGGTTCAAAGTGTCAGGATCTGGACATCACCCGCATCGTGGTGGATATGAAAGCGGAGATCGAAAAGATCCGTGAGCAGATCCAGAATCTGGAATAATATGTTGTGGAGGAGCCTATGAAACTCATCAACATCGGCTTTGGCAATATGGTCAGTGCGGGGCGCGTGGTGGCAGTCGTTAGCCCGGACTCTGCACCGGTCAAGCGTCTGGTGAAGGAAGCGCGGGAGCGCGGGATGCTGATCGATGCCTCTTATGGCCGCAGCACCCGTGCGGTGCTCATCATGGACTCCGATCATGTCGTGTTGTCCGCTCTTCAGCCCGAAACGGTGGCAAGCCGCGCCGCAGGGCAGGAGGGCAGAACATCAATGGAGGAAGAAGCATCTCATGGCGAATGATAAATTTCTGTTTGTAGTTTCCGGCGCAGCCGGTACCGGCAAGGACAGCGTGGTCAAGGCACTGCGCGAGGCACACCCCGAGATCGAAAAGACCGTCTCTGCCACCACCCGCGCCCCGCGCCCCGGCGAGCAGGAGGGTGTGGATTACTACTACCGCACTCGTGAGCAGTTCCAGCAGCTGCTGGAGAGCGATCAGGTGGTGGAGCACAACTTCTATAATGGCAATTACTACGGCACCCTGAAGTCCGAGGTGGAAAAGCGGCTGGAGGCTGGTAAGGTGGTCGTGCTGGTCATTGACGTGCACGGTGCTGCCAATATCCGCCGGATGTTCCCTGGCGCTACTACCGTATTCCTGCTGCCGCCCTCTGTGGAGGAGCTGGAGCACCGTCTGCGCGGCCGCGGAACCGAAACCGAGGAAAGCATTCAGGAACGTCTCGCCACCGCCCGGCAGGAGCTGGCCGAGCAGGATAAGTTTACCGTAAAGCTGGTCAATAATCAGATCGAGCCTTGCGCCGCAGAGCTGTATCAGGTCATCTGCCAGCGTGCCGGGCTGCAGGGCTGAAAAATCAAGCGTTGAAGGAGTTGGACGAATGCCCAAAACGGTAGGCGTTGCCGTCAGCAATGCGACCTTCCATTTTGATAAGCTGTATACCTACGCAGTTCTGCCGGAGCACCAGAATGCGGTGCGTCTGGGCAGCATGGTGCTGGTACCCTTTGGCAAGGGCAGCCGCGCCCGCATGGGCGTGGTGCTGGCCTGCGATGCCGAGCCGGAGCACTCCAAGCTGAAATATCTGTTCGATGTAGCCCCGGCCTCGGCCTGCCTGACCCCGGAGCTGCTGCGGCTGGTGCATTTCTTAAAGGAGCGCACCTTCTGCACCTACTATGAGGCCGTCAAGGCAGTTATTCCGTATGGTGCGCAGTATAAGCCTGCCGTGGCGGCAGACGGTGTGACCCCGGTGCTGCAAAAGCAGCTTACCCGCCACACTGAAAACGCCTATAAGCTTGTGGGAACGCTGCCGCAAAAGCCAAAGCCTACGGCAAAACAGCTGGCGGCGGTGGCATTGCTGAGCGGCGGCCATCGCACCCTGAACGAGTTGGAGGATAAGGGCATCAGCCGCGCTGTGCTGGATAACTTGTGCACCAAGGGTGTGCTGGAATGCAGCAAGGTAAATAAGTCCATCGACCTCTACGCCTCCATTCCGCTGCGCAACGACCCCATCACCCTCACCGAACAGCAGCAGGCCGCCTACGATACACTGCTGCCCAAGTTAGAAGATGCCGCACCCCATTCGGCGCTGCTGTATGGTGTGACCGGCAGCGGCAAGACGCTTGTGTTTTTAAAGCTGATTTCCCGCTGTCTGGAGCTTGGCCGCAAGGCGCTGGTACTGGTGCCGGAGATCAGCCTGACCCCGCAGATGATCCTGCGGTTAAAAGGGCAGTTTGGCCGCCGCGTGGCAGTGCAGCACTCCGCGCTCAACCACACTGAGCGTCTGCTGCAATGGCAGATGATCCAGGACGGCGGTGCAGATATCGTGGTTGGCACCCGCAGCGCGGTGTTTTCACCGCTGGAAAATATCGGCCTTATCATCATTGACGAGGAGCAGGAGCACACCTACCGGTCGGAATCCGCACCGCGCTACTCTGCCCACGAGGTCGCCCGGCAGCGTGCCGCCGAAAACGGCGCACTGCTGCTTCTGGCCAGCGCCACCCCCAGCACCGAAAGCTTCTACGCTGCGCAGAACGGACGTACCCAGCTGGTGCGCCTGACCAAGCGCTACGGCGGCAACCCGCTGCCCAGCGTGCAGATCGTGGATATGCGGGCAGAACTGGCTGCGGGCAACCCCCGGGAGATCAGCCTTGCGCTGGAGGATGCCATCCGCCGCAATCTGGACGCAGAAAAGCAGACCATTCTTCTGCTCAATCGCCGGGGATACCAGACCATTGCCCAGTGCGAGGACTGCCGCGAGGTGCTCAAGTGCCCCAAGTGCAGCGTGCCCATGGTGTACCACAAATCTGCCCGCAAGGTGCTGTGCCACTATTGCGGCTCCCAGCAGGAGCCGCCGCCCACCCTTTGCCCGGCCTGCGGCGGTAAATTGCAATACCGCGGCTTCGGCACTCAGAAAGCTGAGGAGGAACTGGCAAAGCTCTTCCCGGAGGCGCGGGTGCTGCGCATGGATCAGGACTCCACTGCCGCCAAGGACGCCCACGAAAAGCTGCTTGCCAAATTTGCAGCGCATGAATACGACATCATGGTGGGCACCCAGATGGTGGCGAAGGGTCTGGATTTCGAGGACGTGACCCTTGTGGGTGTTCTGGGCATTGATTCGCTGCTGTTTGCGCAGGGTTTCCGTGCATACGAGAACGTGTTCAGCCTGATCACACAGGTTGTGGGACGCAGCGGCCGCGCAAAAGAGCCCGGCTTTGCCATCATTCAGACCACCGACCCGGACAACCCGGTGCTCACCCTTGCCGCCGCACAGGATTACGACGCCTTCTACGAGCAGGAGATCGCCTACCGCAAGCTGGGCCTGTACCCGCCCTTCTGCGGGCTGTGCGTCATCGGCTTTGCCGGTGCAAAGGAGAACGAGGTGGCGCGTGCCGCTGCCCGGTTCTCGGTGCTTTTAGGGCAGCAGGCTGCCAAGCAGCCGGATCTGCCCCTGCGCATTCTGGGCCCTACGCCCGGCAGCATTGAAAAGATTAACGATACCTACCGCTATAAGCTTACCGTCAAGTGCCGCAACGACCGCCGCTTCCGCGACCTTGTGCGTGCAGCACTGGCACTGTACGAAAAAGAAAAACTGCCGTCCAAGGCATCGGTCGTGGTAGACCTGCACTCGGATGGTGACATCTGATAAAACTGGAGGTACCATTATGGCTATCCGTAATATTGTTAAAGAAGGCGACCCCATCCTGAACAAGGTCTGCCGCCCTGTGACCAATTTTGACGACCGTCTGGCCACCCTGCTGGACGATATGCGCGAGACTATGATCGCCGCCGATGGCGTGGGTCTGGCTGGCCCGCAGGTGGGCATGATGCGCCGCCTGTTCGTGGTGTGGGACACCACCGATGCCCCGGAGGAGATCCCCGAAGATTACGAGTACAAGTTCATTGATTTCGTCAATCCCGAGATCCTTGCCGTTTCCGAGGAAGAGGAGACCGCCTACGAGGGCTGCCTGTCCTTCCCGGGGCATAACGGCGCTGTGACCCGCCCGGTCGCCGTCAAGGTGCGTGCACAGGACCGCAACGGCGAATGGTTCGAGTTGGAAGCCGACGGTCTGCTGGGCCGCTGCATCCAGCACGAGAACGACCATCTGGACGGCATCACCATCATGGAGTCCAGCGAATATTTCTATGAGGATACCGAGGAAGGCAAAAAGGCCGCCCGCGAAGCGAAAGGAAACAACTGATGCGCATTTTGTTCATGGGCACGCCGGATATTGCCGCCGAGTGCCTGAAAGCCCTGTATGCCGCCGGGCACGATATCTGTGCCGTGTACACCCGGCGGGATAAGCCGGTCGGCCGCAAGCAGGTGCTCACCGCACCGCCGGTCAAGGAGGTGGCTCTGGAGCACGGAACACCCGTGTTCCAGCCCCGCACCCTGCGGGACGGCAGCGAGGATGAAAACATCCGCGCCCTTGCCCCGGAGCTGATCGTGGTGGTGGCCTATGGCTGCATCCTGCCGAAGTCCGTGCTGGAAATGCCCCGCTATGGCTGCATCAACCTGCACGTTTCGCTGCTGCCGAAGTATCGCGGCAGCGCCCCGGTGCAGTGGTCGGTGCTGAACGGTGACGCCGAGACCGGCGTTTCCATCATGCAGATGGACGAGGGTCTGGATACCGGCGATGTGCTGTACTGCAAAAAGATCATCATCGACCCCGAGGAGACCAGCGGCGAACTGTTCGACCGTGTTACCGCCGTGGGTGCCGAAGCCCTGTGTGAGACGATTCCTCAGATCGCCGCAGGCACGCTGACCGCTGTGCCGCAAGACCACGAAAACGCCACCCTTGCCCCCATGCTGAACAAGGAGATGGCAGAGTTCCACCTGACCGACACTGCCACCCATATCCACAACTGGGTGCGCGGCATGAATCCCTGGCCGGGTGCGTGGTTCATCACCTCCGGCGGCAAAAAGCTTAAGGTGATGTCCTGCCGTGTGGCTGCCGCCAACGGCGAAGCCCCCGGCACTGTGCTGGCTACAAAGCCCCTGACCGTAGCCTGCGGCGAGGGCGCTATCCAACTGCTGGAAGTCGTTCCGGAGGGCAAAAAGCCTATGGACGGTACCGCCTTTGCAGCGGGTCTGCGCCTGAAAACGGGGGATAGCCTCTGATGGCCGCAAATCCGCGTGCGGCAGCCGTCGCCGCGCTGGTACGGCAGGAGCAGGACGGCTTTTCCAATCTGGTGCTGGACGCAGAGCTCAAGCGCCAGAAGCTGGAAGGCCGGGATAAGGCCTTTGCAAGCGCCATTTTCTACACCGTGCTGGAGCATCGCGGCACGCTGGACTATATTCTGGAGCAGTTTCTGCCCAAGGGTCTGGCAAAGCTGGATGCACCTGTGCGGGAAATTTTACGCGCTGCACTGGCACAGGCACGCTATATGCAGGTGCCTGTCTCCGCTGCGGTGAACGAGGCGGTCAAGCTGACCCGCACCTTTAAAAAATCCAGCGCATCTGGCCTTGTCAACGCCGTGCTGCGCAAGGCCTGCGGCTATGATTTAGATGCTGCCGTCTTTAAAGACGAAATCCAGCGCCTGATGGTTTTAGGCTCTGCCGGGCGGGATGTGGCGGAATTTCTCCACAAAAACTACCCGGATGAAGCACTGGGCATCCTGACCTATCAGGCCGATGGCGGTTTGACCAGCCTGCGTGCAAACCCCTTCAAGGCCAGCGCTGCACAGCTGTGCGCGCTGCTTACAGAGCAGGGCGCAGCGGAGGTGCGGCAGGGCATCGTGCCCGGCAGTGTGCTGGCACGGTTTGCGGGCAGCCCGGCAGACAATGAGCTGTTCCGGCAGGGCTACTACCATGTAGAGGGACAGGCCAGCCAACTGGCAGCTCTTTGCGTGGACGCAGCTCCCGGCGAGACGGTGCTGGACCTGTGCGCTGCCCCCGGCGGCAAGACTATCTTGCTGGCCGAGCAGATGCAGGGCACAGGAATACTGTACAGCTGCGATGCAGCAGAGAACCGTGTGGGGCTGATCCGCACCGCTGTGGACCGCATGGGCTTTACCGGGGTGCATACCCTGTGCAACGATGCCACCAAGCCGAACCCTGCACTGCCCATGGCAGACCGCATCCTGACGGACGTGCCTTGCAGCGGTTTGGGCATTCTGGCAAAAAAGCCGGATCTGCGCTATAAAAAGCTGGAAGCCACCCGGCAGGCAGAACTGCTTGCCACACAGGCGGCAATTCTGGATACTGCTGCGGCGCTGCTCAAGGCGGGCGGGCGGCTGGTCTATTCCACCTGCACCATCGACCCGGCAGAAAATCAGCAGCAGATCGCAGCCTTTTTGCAGCGTCACCCGGAATTCACGGTCTGCGCACCGGATGTTCCGCTGCCCGCCGGAATGACGGCAGGGGAGCACGGCTGCCTCTCGGTGCCCACCCGCACCGGCATGGACGGCTTTTTCCTGTGCGTGCTGCAAAAAGCCGCCGGAACACAATAAGCACGACCTTTGCGGGTCGTATCCTCTTATAGGAGAACAGAATGGAACAAAAACGCTGTATTTCTTCCCTGACGCTGGCAGAACTGACTGCTGAGCTGAAAGCGCTGGGACAGCCGGGTTTTCGGGCAAAGCAGATCTTCCACTGGGTGCACCAGAAACTGGTCACCGAGTTTTCTGCCATGACCGACCAGCCCAAGACCCTGCTGGCAAAGCTGGAAGAAACCTTTTATATCGCTGCACCGCAGATCGAGCGCCGTCAGGAGGCCAAGGACGGTACCGTAAAGTATCTGCTGCGCATGGCTGACGGCAACTGCATCGAGACCGTTGTTATGCGTTACCACTACGGCAATACCGTGTGTGTGTCCACGCAGGTGGGCTGCCGCATGGGCTGCCGGTTCTGCGCCTCCACACAGGCAGGGCGGGTGCGCAACCTTGAAGCAGGCGAGATCTGCTCCGAGATCTACACTGCCCAGAAGGATATCGGCGAGCGCATCTCCCATATCGTGCTCATGGGCATCGGCGAGCCACTGGATAACTTTGACGAAGTGATGCGCTTTTTGGAGAATATCACCTCGCCCGAGGGCGTCAATATCGGCATGCGCAATATCAGCCTTTCTACCTGCGGCCTTGTGCCCAAGATCGACCAGCTTGCGGAGAAAAAGCTGCAGCTCACCCTTTCCATCTCGCTGCACGCACCCACAAACCAGATCCGCAGCAGCATGATGCCGGTCAACGATGCATACCCGGTGGAGCAGCTGATCCAGACCGTGCGCCGGTATCAGGAGACCACCGGCCGCCGGGTCAGCTTTGAATATTCCATGGTGCGCGGTGTCAATGATTCTGATGTCTGCGCAAAGCAGCTGGCAGACCTGATCCGGGGCATGGGTGCTCATGTAAATCTGATTCCCATCAACCCGGTGGACGGCAGCCCGTATTCCGCTACGGATGCAGCCAATGTGCGCAGATTCCAGCAAAAGCTCGAAAGCCTTGGCGTAAACGCCACGGTGCGCCGCCGCCTTGGCAGCGAAATCAGCGCCGCCTGCGGCCAGCTGCGCCGCGACGAAATGAACGGCAAGGCATAAATAGAGGGAGAAACCTATGAAACTTGCAGGAAAAACGGATGTAGGACGCGTCCGGCAGGACAATCAGGACGATTACCGCGCAGGAGAGCTGCCCGGCGATGCAGCATGGGCGCTGGTATGCGATGGCATGGGCGGCGCACGCGGCGGGCGTGAGGCTTCGCAGTGTGCGTGCAGCGTCATTGAGCGCTGCTTTCAGGAGCAGTACAGCCAGTGCATCCCCGGCGAAGAGGAGACTTTTTTAAAGAAAGCGCTGCTCAGCGCCAACCGCTATGTGTTCCAGAAGGCACTGCGGGAGGAGTCTCTGGCCGGTATGGGCACCACCGCTGTCTGCGCTCTGGTGCGCGGCGGCAAGGCCTATCTGAGCCACGCGGGCGATTCCCGCGCCTACCTCTACCGGGACGGTAAGCTGGCGCAGCTGACCCACGATCACTCCTATGTGCAGGAGCTTGTGGACTGCGGCACCATCACACAGGAGCAGGCAGAGCATCACCCGCAGAAAAACATCATCACCCGGGCGCTGGGCGTGGATTACCGGCTGGAGCCGGAGTTCACCACCGTGGCGCTGCGGGCAGGGGATGTTCTGCTGCTGTGTACGGACGGTCTGACCAATGCCGTGCCTACGGAGCAGCTGGAGCAGCTGCTGTGCAGCGGGTCTTTTTACGATCTGCCGGATGTTCTGATCCGCACCGCCAACGAAAACGGCGGCCCGGATAACATCACCGCTCTGCTGGTGGGGATAGAGCCGATGGAGGTGCGCCATGGATAACCTGATCGGTAAAAGACTGGACGGCCTGTACGAGGTGCAGGAACTGATCGGCTCCGGCGGCATGGCCAACGTGTATAAGGCGGTCATGCGGGGACAGAACGGTCCCGTGCCCGCCGGGACTGTGGTGGCTGTCAAAGTGCTGCGGCAGGAATATATGCACGACCCGGATCTTGTGCGCCGCTTTAAAAACGAATCCAAGGCCATCTCTCTGCTGAACCACCCCAATATCGTCAAGGTGTACGATGTTTCGGTCAACGACCATCTGCAATACATCGTTATGGAGTATGTGGACGGCATGACCCTGCGGGAATACCTCAACGAGCGGGGCGGTAAGCTTTCCAGCCGGGAGACCGTGCACTTCATCTCCCAGATCCTCAAGGCGCTGGAACATGCCCACGCCAACGGCGTCGTGCACCGGGATATCAAGCCCCAGAATATTATGCTGCTGGATAACGGCCAGCTGCGCATGATGGACTTCGGCATCGCCCGCATCTCCCGGGCAGATAACCAGATGCTGGCCGGCAAGGCGATGGGCAGCGTGCATTATATCAGCCCGGAGCAGGCCAAGGGGGATGAGACCGACCGCACCAGCGACATTTACTCGGTAGGCGTCATGATGTACGAGATGCTCTCCGGTCATCTGCCCTTTGATGCAGATGACGTGGTAGAGGTTGCCATCAAGCAGATCTCGGACGAGCCCCGCTCGCTGCACGAGCTGGCACCGGAGGTGCCCTATGCGCTGGTGGAGATCACCGAAAAGGCCATGGCAAAGCTCCCCCAGAACCGCTACCCCTCGGCACGGGCGATGCTGGAAGCACTGGATACCTATGTGCAGAACCCCTCCGTGTTGTTTGAATATCAGTATATTACAGAAGAAGCACCCGAAAAGGTGGTGAAACGTACCATGAACCAGAACCGCGCGATCCGTCAGAACGAACAGCCCGCCCCCCGCAAAAACGGCAAAAGCAAGCCGGGTAAAAAGCGCCGTACCGTCTTTTTGCCTGCATTGTTCGGTATCACCATTGCCTTTGCACTGGCCTGCATGGCGCTGTGCTGGATGATCCTGAACGACTCCTCCAACCTGATGAACAACAAGGCCGATGTCACCCTTGGGGACTATATCGGCATGACCAAGGATCAGGCCATGGCCACGGATCAGATCGCATCCGGCCAGATCTCCCCGGAGTGGGAAGAAGAGTATAACAGCAACTATGCCGCCGGTTATATCTATAAGCAGTCGCCGGTGTCCGGCCGCACCGTCCGCGAGGGTCAGAGCGTAACGCTGACCGTCAGTCTGGGCACCCAGTATGTCACTGTGCCGGATCTGACCAACTATGTGCAGACCGATGCCGAACAGCAGCTCAAGGCACTGGGCGTTTCGGTGCTGGTCACGCAGGCTGTGGATACCACCGTGGCTTCCGGCGCGGTCATCCGCACCGACCCTGCCGCCGGTACGCAGGTAGCGGCAGGCTCTACGGTCATCCTTTATATCAGCCGTCCGCAGGTGTCCACCACCACTAAGGTGCCCTCCCTTACCGGCATGAGCGTGAATGATGCCCGCACCCTGCTGGTGCAGAACCATCTGGGTCTTGGCAGCCAGAGCGAAGAATACAGCGACCAGCCCGCAGGTACAGTGCTCAGCCAGAACCCGGCGGCAGGTGCTACCGCAAAGCTGAACAGCCGCGTAAACGTTGTGGTCAGCGCAGGCGCTGCACCGGTACAGGAACCGGAGCAGCCTGGCGGTGACGGCACTTCCGGCACCACGGGCGAAGGCTCTACCGGCGGCGAGAGCACCGGCGGCAGCAGCGAGCCGAGCTCCAGCAGTTCCACCGGCGGCGGTATTCTGGACTGGTGGTCCTCGCTGCTGGGCTGACGGAGGATGTGCATGAACGGTTATATCGTAAAAGGCATCGGCGGCTTTTACTATGTAAAAACGCCGGACGGCATCGTGGAGTGCAAACCCCGCGGCATTTTCCGCAAACAGAAGATCACCCCTGTGGCAGGGGATGAGGTGACGCTGGAAACTGAGAATGGCGCAGCGGTTATTGCACAGATCGCCCCCCGTAAAAACGTTTTTGTGCGCCCGCCGGTGGCAAATCTGGATGTGCTGTTCCTTGTGGCCAGCACCACCCAGCCTATCCCCAGCACGCTGGTGCTGGATAAGCTTTCGGCCATTGCGGTGGATAAGGGCGTGCAGCCGGTGGTGGTGTGCACCAAAAGCGACCTTGCGGTGTCGGTTTTTCTGGCAAATGCCTACGCAAAATCCACCCTGCCGTTTATCCGTATCGACTACGAAAGCGGTGCAGGGCTGGACGAAATAAAACAGTGGATCAACGGCAGATTGTGCGCCTTCTGCGGCAACTCCGGCGTGGGTAAATCCACCCTGCTGAACGCGCTGCTGCCGGACGCTGCCCGCGAGACCAGCGCCATCAGCCAGAAGCTGGGGCGCGGCCGCCACACCACCCGCGAGGTGACCATCTTTGAAGCTTACGGCGGACGCATTGCCGACACCCCGGGCTTTGCCAGTCTGGAGGCGAACCGTGCAGGGTTCATCCCCAAGGAGAATCTGGAGCACGCCTTCCCGGAATTTGGCCCTTATCTGGGTCAGTGCCAGTTTACCGGCTGCTCCCACCGCAGCGAAAAAGGCTGTGCTGTGCGGGCGGCGCTGGCAGAGGGCAGGCTTTCCCAGACACGGTACGACAGTTATTGCGCCATGTATGACGAAGTAAAGGATGTCAAGGATTGGCAGCGCCCGAAAGTGTAATACGGAAGGAAGAATAAAATGTCCCGTTGTGTGATTCTTTCCGCCTGCCCGGTGCAGCCGGAGCTCAGGCGCCTGCTGCGCAGCGATGACTTTATCATTGCTTGCGATGCGGGCTACCGCAACTGCGAACGGCTGGGCTGCAAGCCGGATATTATTGTAGGCGATTTTGATTCTGCACCCTGTCCGCAGCAGGATCAGGACGATATCGTGGTGCTGCCCCACGTTAAGGACGACACCGATACCGAATATGCCGCAAAGCTTGCTGCGCAAAAGGGCTTTGACGAGGTGCTTTTGCTGGGCGCACTGGGCGGCAAGCGGGTGGAGCACACCCTTGCAAACCTGTGCACTGGCCTTGGGCTGGAACAGCGCGGCATCCGCGCCGCCTTGCAGGACGAGCGCTCCCGCATCACCTTTGTGCTGCCGGGCGAGAGCCGCAGCTATCCCAAGGAGAAGTTCTTCTACTTCTCAGCCTTCCCCATGGAGGGACGCGCCGAGGGTGTGTACGAAAAAGGTTCCTTCTATGAGCTGGAGGATGCCGTGCTCACAGCAGGCTATCCGCTGGGTGTGAGCAACGAGTACGCCGAAGGCTCAGACTGCATCACTGTCAGCACCCGGCAGGGTGCGCTTGTGGTGGTGGAGACCATCGCAGATTGAACCCATCCCGGAACATTTTTGCCTGCCAGACGCTATAATGGGTTAAACATGAGCGAAAGGCGGGGTGGAGATGCAGGTAGTGGTCATTCGCAGCCCGAAAGCGCTGTGCGGCATTCTGCGCAAGCTGTTCGGCATCCGCAAAGAGAACTGAATCCATAAAAGGCCGGTGTGTGGCAGCTGCTGCACACCGGCCTTTTGCTGTCGGCATACCGCCGCCTTTCGCCGCATACACTCTTACGGAAACGGACAGGGAAAGGAGCGCACTGCACATGGAACTGAAGATATTCCGGGATACGCTGCCGCAGGGCGGGGCAGGCTGTACCGTAAAAGCAGAACTTCCGCTGGAGACCGAGATCCGCATCTCGGACGATCTGCCGCCGGTGGGCAAGCTGGTCAAGTGCTTTGTCCGCCCGGTGGTGCTGCAACGACAGTTGCAGCACCACCGGGCAGGCTTACCTTAGAGGGCTATCTGCGCTGCACAGTGTTTTATCAGAGCGAAGCGGAAAAAGGCCTGTGCCAGACCGAGCAAAAGCTGCCCTTCACCCGGCAGCTGGAGCTGCCGGAGTTTGCCTTTACCGCATGGACAGCCGTTGTGGAGGGACAGACCGAATACCTTAATACCCGTGCGGCAGACCCGCGCCGCATCGAGGTACGGGGAGCCTACGGGCTGGTAGTCACGGTGCACACCCAGTGCAAGACCGAGGTCATCACGGCATTGGCAGATGGCGGCATTGAACAGCAGCTGCGCACACTACAAGGCGTGCGCAGCGTGGCGGTGCTGGATAAGCTGGTCACCTTGGAGGGCGAACTGGTCTTTGCAAAGCCCCCGGCGGCTGTACTGGATATCACCGGCAACGCCTGTGTGGCAGAGGTAAAGCTGCTTGCCGGTAAGGCTGTGGTCAAGGGCGAGCTGCGGGTGCAGTGTGCATGGCGGGCAGAAGGGGATACCGCCCTGCAAAGTCAGGCGGCGGCGCTGCCCTTCCAGCAGGTGATAGATTTAGAGGGCATCACCGAGGACTGCCGCTGCCTATGTGTGGCAGAGCCGGTTGGCTTTACCTTGTCACAGGCAGAAAGCGCCGCCGCCCAGCTGACGGCAAACGTCATGCTGCATCTGCGGGCATGGCGCAGCTACCAGCTGCAAGTGGCGGTGGATGCTTTTTCCACCCGGTTTGAAACAGAGCTTACGCCGCAGCCGCTCGTCACAGAGCAGTTGCTCTGCACCCTGAACGATACCGCTACCACCACAGGCTCCGGTCCGCTGCCGGATGCAGGGGCGCAGCTGCGAGCCTGCTTTGTACACTACGGCCCCCAGCAGACCATCCAAAAAGGGGAGGGCTGGGTGCTTTCCGCAAAAGCGGTGGTAACGGCTCTTGCAGAGAATACCCTCGGCGAGCTGGAAAGCTACGAGAAAACCTTGGAGGTCAATATTCCTCTGCCCATTACGCCGCCGGAGGGAACGGTACTTGTGCCGGAATGCTGGCTGAGCACCGAGAACGTGCAATGCACCTGTGCGGGCGGTACGCTGGAAGCCACCATTACCGTGCGGGCAGAGGGTACGATCTTGGACTGTACCACCAGCCCAGTCATTGGCAGCATCACTCTTGGCGATCCGCTGCCCGATACCGACCCTGAGATCGCACTGCGGATCTACTATGCACAGGCGGGGGAGGAGGTGTTCGCAGTGGCACGGCGGTTCCATGTGGCTCCGGCGCAGATCCTTGCGGCAAACCAACTGGAAGAGGAACTTTCCAGTCTGCCGCAGGCACAGCGGCTGCTGATCCCGGTCACCTGAGCCGCAAACTTAACTGTACCCCTTTCCCGGACGGCACAAGCTGCCGCGCCGGGGAGGGGGTGTTTTTTGTCCGTACTGCGTAGAAAATGCAACGGAAAGAATTACTAAAAGTCACTGTAAAAGGATGCTTTAAATAAAACGAATTATCGACGTAAAATATAGTGAATATACGTTTAGTATCTTTCGTAAGTGATTATAAATCAACGCATGAGCTACGCTGATATCGATTTCAACATATGAGAGCGTCTTGAGAATACGATTTGTATTTAATGCTTTGCAGAGCGTCTATGGATGTGGTATACTAAGGAGGATGCAAATGCAAACGACTACCGCTTACCTGCTGTGTCCGGTGTACAGCACAGTTTCTGCCGGGAAAGCAGCACGGCGGGCGGTAAAATGATATCGCGGGAGAGTGGAATATTTGGAACTGGAACAGGCAAAAAAACGCGTGGAAGAGCTGCGCGCAACGATCGAAAAAAACAACCGGCTTTACTACGATCAGGATGCGCCGGAGCTGGAGGATTTTGAATACGATGCCCTGACGCGGGAACTGAAGGAACTGGAAGCGCAGTTTCCTCAGCTTGTCACAGCAGCATCGCCCACCCAGAAGGTGGGCGGCACCGCCAGCAGCAAGCTGCCCAAGGTGACCCATGCTGTCAAGATGGAAAGCCTGCTGGATGCGTTTTCTTTTGACGAACTGCGGGACTTTGACCGCCGTGTCCGCGAGGCCGGGGTCACACCGGAATATGTCGTGGAGATCAAGATCGACGGTCTTTCTTGCAGCTTAGAGTATGAGAACGGGCAGCTTGTCCGCGCCTCCACCCGCGGTGACGGCGTGGTGGGTGAGGATGTTACCGCAAACGTGCGTGCTATCCGCAGCATTCCCAAGACCCTCAAGAATGCGCCGGAGTTTCTGGAAGTGCGCGGCGAGGTGTATATGCCTCACAAGGCTTTTCAACACCTGTGTGCCGAGCAGGAATTGCAGGGTGCTGCGCCTTTTAAAAATCCCCGCAATGCAGCAGCCGGTTCTCTGCGGCAGAAGGATGCCCGCATCACCGGCAGCCGGGGACTTTCCATCTTTGTGTTCAACGTGCAGCAGATCCGGGGCAAGACCCTGACCAAGCACTCCGAAAGTCTGGATTACCTCAAGAGCCTTGGCCTGCCCGTATCGCCGCGCTACCATGTGGTGCATGATATCGAGGACGCCATTTCTGAGATTGAAAATATCGGCCAGAACCGTGCCAAGCTGGATTTTGATATGGACGGTGCCGTTATCAAGGTGAACGATTTTGCCCAGCGGGATCTGATGGGCTCCACCAATAAATTCCCGCGCTGGGCCATCGCCTTCAAGTACCCGCCGGAGGTCAAAGAGACTACCCTGCGCAGCATCGAGGTGGCTGTGGGCCGCACCGGCGTGCTTACCCCTACCGCCTGCTTTGACCCGGTGTTTCTGGCGGGCACCACGGTAGCCCGCGCCACCCTCCATAACGAGGATTTTATCCGGCAGTTCGGGCTGTGCATCGGAGATACCATTCAGGTGCGCAAGGCGGGCGATATCATCCCAGAGGTCATCGGAGTCACCCATCATGCGGAGGACGCTGAGCTCTATACCATGCCCACGGTCTGCCCCTCCTGCGGCGCGCCGGTGGTGCATCTGGAGGACGAAGCCGCCCTGCGCTGTGTGAACCCGGAGTGCCCGGCACAGGCGCTGCGCAATATCATCCATTTTGCCTCCCGGGATGCCATGGATATTGAGGGCTTGGGCGAGGCAGTGGCCACCCAGTTGGTGGAAAAGGAGCTGGTGCATTCTGCAGCAGATATCTACACGCTGACCCGGGAACAGCTGCTGGAGCTGGACAAATTCAAGGAGAAAAGCGCAGACAATTTGTTACAGGCCATTACTGCCTCCAAGCAGAACAATCTGGATAAGCTTTTGTTCGGCTTTGGCATCCGCAATATCGGCGATAAGGCAGCCGCGCTGCTGGCAGAGCATTTCGGCACGCTGCAAGCGATCCGGGAAGCCACCGCAGAGCAGATCAGCCAGATCGACGGCTTTGGCGGTGTGATGGCGCAAAGCGTGGTGGAGTTCTTTGCCAAGGAAGGCACCACCGACCTTGTGCACCGCCTTGCAGATGCCGGGGTCAATATGCAGTGGAAGGGCGAGCCGAAGGGGGACAAGCTTGCGGGCAAAACACTGGTGGTCACCGGTACGCTGGAGACTCTCTCCCGCAACGAAGCCGAGGCGCTCATCGTGAAAAACGGCGGCAAGGCTAGCGGCTCTGTCTCCAAAAAAACGGCCTATGTTGTGGCCGGTGCGGCGGCGGGCTCCAAGCTGACCAAAGCACAGGCGCTTGGCGTGCCGGTGCTGACCGAACAGGAGTTCCTTGCCATGCTGCAAGATACCCCGGCAGAACCGGAAACGACTTGAAGAACTTCTCCGAATGCCGAAATATAAATGATCTCAAAAGCTTCTGCAACGCTGTTGCAGGGGCTTTTTTGTTTGTCCGTTCCCGGTTCCCGGTTCTAATAATGCACAAAGCGCATACAATGCTAGCACAAAGCTTTCGTGGAAGGAGAACCCAAAGTGGACGAGTATTACCGAACTGTCAAAGCCCTTCCCGCTTGGTTGGCAGCGCCGCTGGCACAGCTGCCCGCACAAACGGCAGCACGCGTACAGGAGCTGCGGCTGCGCACAGGCTGTGCGGTCGCATTTACCGTGCAGGGGCGGCAATGCCCTGCTTCGGCACTGCCGGGCTGCCCTCCAAGGCTGGCTGCAATGCGGCTGGATGCGCTGCAAATAGAGGAGATCTTCCACACCCTTTGCAACGGCTCGGTGCACACCCACGAAAAGGAGCTTACCGAGGGTTACCTGACCACTTCTGCCGGAAACCGTGTGGGCGTAGCGGGGCAGTTCGTGCAGCGGGAAGGGCAGAGCATCACCCTGCAAAAGGTCACCTCGCTCAACCTGCGGATCGCACGCAGCTGTGTTATCCCTTTGCCGCCCGCGCTGGACAAGCTGCTGGAGCAGCACTTTACCGGGCTGCTAATAGTGGGAGAACCCGGCAGCGGCAAGACCACCCTGCTGCGCACCATCGCCCAGACGCTGGCTGAGCGGCAGCGTTTGGTAGCAGTGGTGGACGAGCGGGGCGAGCTTTTCCCGCCGGAGCAACCTCTGCCGCCGCTGGAGCGCATCGGCGGGGTGGATAAAGCCCGCGCTGTCCAGATGGCGCTGCGCACGCTGGCACCGCAAGTGATCTTGCTGGACGAGCTGGGCGGCTTGGAAGAGACCAGAGCACTGGAACAAGGCTTTTTCAGCGGGGTGGACTTTATTGCCAGTCTCCACGCGCCGGATGCTGCACAGGCCCAGTGCCGCCCACAGGTACAGGCTTTGCTGCAACGCGGGATGCTGCGGCAGCTGGTCGTCCTTGCCGGGCGAGAGACCCCGGGCTGCATCCGGGAAGTGTGCACCGTATGAGCGGCTTTCTGCGCGGGTTTGGTCTGTTTTTGCTCCCGCTGTGCGGCTGGCTGGCGGGGGACGCAGTACAAGCTGAAACTACCCTGCATCTTGCCGCCTTGCAGCGCACCATCGAGCTATTGCAGCGCATCCGGCAGGAGATCCAGTACCGCCGGGCAGACCTGCAAAGCCTTTACCGGCAGCTTTGCCGCGAGGGTCTTTTGACGCAAGCTCCCGGCGGTACATTGCAGCAGCTGCCCGCACCGGAACGGCTCTCTGCGGCAGAGCACGCCTGTTTTACAGAGTGCTTTAGAGGTCTTGGCCGCGCAGAGGCCGCACAGGAATGCGAACGGCTGGATTACTATACAGCGCGGTTCGAGGACTATTTGCAGCAGGCACGCCGCACGGCACAGCGGCAGGCCGGTCTGCCGCACCGTCTTGGGCTGGCAGGCGGCATGATGCTGGCGCTGCTCTTTTTGTAAAGGCTGTAGGGAACAAAGGAGAAACGGATGGATATCGAGCTTGTGTTCAAAATTGCGGCCATCGGCATCATCGTTGCTGTGCTCAATCAGTTGCTCATCCGCTCCGGGCGGGAGGATCAGGCCATGATGACCACGCTGGCGGGGCTTGTGGTGGTGCTCTCCATTCTCGTCAAGCAGATCAGCGCCCTGTTTGCCACCATCCGCTCTCTGTTTGCGCTATGAGTGCGGCGGTTCCGGTGCTGGCGGCGCTGCTGCTGGCGGCCTTTGCCGGTATTCTATTACAACGGTATTCCCCGGCGTTTGCACTGCTGCTTTCGCTGGGTGCTGCGGTGTGGCTGCTGCTCCGTCTGGCACAGCCGCTGCGCGGGGTACTGCAAGCATTCGTGCAGCTGGGGCAGCACACCAACACACAGGCTTTTTCCTGCCTTTTGCGCAGCGCGGGGATCATGCTGCTGGCAGATTACGTCCGCACCCTCTGCGAGGAAGCCGGAGCAGACACTCTTGCATGGTGTGCCGGGCTGGCGGGGCGGTGTCTCGTACTGGCAGCAGTATGGCCGCTGCTGGAACAGATATTCCAGACGATCTGGGGGTTGGCGGGATGAAAAAACGCAGTCTTATCATTTGCGTGGCAGCGCTGGACTTTCTGTGCAGCAAAACCTCTCTAAAAGCCGTGGCTACGGAAGCCGCACCGTGGCAGACTTATCTTGACAAAGCACCTGTACAGGCCGAGCAGTTTGCGGCAGACCCGCTTGGCACCTTGCTGCATTTATTTGCCGCCGAGCCGGTGCAATTACTGCGGGATGTGCTGCAGCAATATGCCGATATTCTACTGTTTTTATCGCTGGCGGCTGGGCTTGCATTTCTCTTGCAGGACACTGCCGACAGAGCCCTGCTGGAGCTGGCGGCTGCCGGCGGCTGCGGCGTTTTATTGTGGCAGGAACTGGACGAGCTTGCCGCTGCCCTGTGCACCCGGATGGCCGGGTGGAAAAGCTATCTGCTGGGCTTTTTGCCGGTGTACAGCGGCGTACTGGCGGCGGGCGGCGAATGGAACGCCGGAGCGGCTGCAAACGGCTTTCTGCTCACGGTGCTATGTTTTATTGCACAGGCGGTCACTCTCTGGCTGCAGCCGCTGCTGCGCAGCTACCTTGCCATCAGCATGGCCTGCGGCATCAGTTCCCGCAAAAGTCTGTCCGAGGGTTGTACCCTGACCGGACGGCTGCTGCGGCAGGCCATCGGCTGGGCGGGCAAAGCGTTCGCCGCCCTGATGAGCCTTCAGCGCGTAGTCACGGTGCAGCTGGATCGTTCTGCCTCCCGTCTGGGGCAACTGCTGACCGGCAGCGTGCCCATTGTAGGGCAGGCACTGAGCAGCGCGGCAGACGCAGTGCTGGCCGGGATGCAGCTGCTCAAAAGCACCCTTGGTATTGCCGCATTACTCAGCATCGGGGCAGAGTTTGTGCCCTTGTATCTCGGGCTGCTGGTACATCTGTTTTTTCTGTCCTGCTGCGGCTGGCTTGCCGGGATCGGCGGGATGGAGCATTGCCATAAGCTGCTGCAATGCTTTGCCGAAGCCGTGCGCTGCATGGCGGCAGTTACAGCTTTGTTTTTCATGTTGTTTGTGGTGGGCATCGTGCTGCTGATGTTGACAGGGGGTGGTTAGATGCAGGCATTTCAGCGGGCCGCGGCAGTGTTCTGCATGGCGTGCATCGGGGCGGAACTGGTCAGTCTTTTTGGCGGGCAAAGCTGGGCAGGCCGGTGCATAAAAGCCGTAGCCGGACTATATATTTTAGCAGTCCTTCTTGCGCAGCTGCCACGACTGCCGGGCAAGATCATGACCGCTTTTTCAGGAAATACAGCCCCGGCGGTTACGTCCGCTGCGCAACCGGATGCGCTGGAAACGGAGATTCTGACCGAGACCAAAGCCCAGCTGGAAACGTATTGTACTGCACAGTGCAGCCAACAGTTTGGGCTGGACGTCAGCGTGTCGGTCACGCTGGAAAAAGCCAGGCAGCAGATCGCGGTAAAAAAGGCTGTTGCTGCCTTCCCGGCGGGCTGTACCGCTGCACAAAAACAGGCGGTGCTCGGCTTTTTGCAGCAGACGCTGGGCACCGCTCCCACGGCAGCGGAGGAGAGCACACCATGAAAAAGAACGAATTGCTTTCCACCTTGCGCTCTCTGCAAAGCAGTAAAGGCCGCACTTCGCTGGCAGTGGCGGTCGGTGTGCTGGCAATGCTGCTGCTTTTGCTGTCGGAACTTTTGCCCGGCGGTGGTACGCAGAAAGCGGCGGCATCCACCACCCAGACCGTTGCTGTCAGCCAGTACCAGACCCGGCTGGAGCAGCAGCTGGAAGGGCTTATCAGCCAGCTGCAAGGGGCGGGACGTACCACAGTCATGGTCACCCTGACCACCGGAGAGGAGACTATCTATGCAGTAGATACCCAGACCGGAGATCTGCAACAGCAGGAGACGCACGTTCTTTTACAGGATGGGTCTGCGCTGGCCGAGACTACCTATCTGCCGCAGGTATGCGGGGTCGCCGTGCTGTGTGAGGGCGGGGGAGACGTCCGGGTGGCAGCCCGTATCACTGAACTGCTGCATTCGCTGTTGGATCTGCCCACAAACCGCATCTGTGTGGAGCAGCGCAAGCGCTGAATCGTTGTTTTTATCAAGTACCAAAACCGCCTACCGAAAACCTAAAGGAGGAACCGTTTTATGAGAGCACTTTCCAGAAACACCCGCAGGGTCACCGCCCTGACACTGGCGGCAGCGCTGGTCATTGCCGTCTACTTAAACTGGCAGTATGCCCGCGCAGACATCACCCCGCAGACAGAGGACGACACCCTCATGGTCTCGGCAGAACCGGTGGATGCAGAAGCAGAGACTAGCATCACGGATGCACTGCCCACAGAAGCGGAAGCCGCCTCCGGTGCCAGCAAAAACTATGGCGAAGCACAGCTTGTCAGCGTGGCAAACGATAGTGGTACCCGCTTTTTTGAACAGGCTCGTCTCAAGCGGGAAAAGGCACATGACGAAGCCATGGACACCCTGCAAAAAAGCCTGAAATCCTCCTCCCTGACAGCCGAGGAGAAAAAGGAGTACACCGCAAAAATGGCGGCAGGACTGGAAGATCTGAACGCAGAGAATGAGATCGAAACGCTAGTGCGTGCCAAGGGCTTTGCGGACTGTCTGTGCTTTTTACATGCAGGGCGGGCAGACCTGACCGTGATGACGGCAGGTGAGCCGCTCACAGCGGCACAGGTGGCGCAGATCCGAGATGTGGTGATGAACAAGAGCAGCGTGACTGCCCAGAATATCACGGTGGTGGAGGTGAAGTAAGCGTTCTTTATTTGTGTGGACACCCGGCGGCGCAGGCACATCTTTTCTTGCAGGCAGAAAGCCGTGTCCGCTGCCGGGATGCCATTCCGTGCTGATTTCCATCTTTCTTTTCCAAACAAGTATTGAAATTGCCCCCGCATTGATGGTATAATAACTCTATCAAAAATGAATGCTGCGCGCCTTTATGCACCGCACAAGGGCGCGTTTGAACACAAAAGGCAGGTACGGCAGACCGGTTTCAGTGCTTTGGAACCGTCGCCGGAGCAGCCTTTGGATGGAGGACAGCACAATGGATTTACAGAACATGGATCTTCAGGGCGGCAGCCTTCAGATTTCGACCGAGGTCGTGGGCAAGATCGCCCGCTGCGCCGCACTGGAAGTGGACGGTGTTGCCGAGGTATCCTGCGGCGTGCAGAACAAAAAACTGAAAAGTCTGCTGGAATCTGCCAGCATCCAGCCGCCTGTGGTGGTGGAGATGCGGGACGGCACGGCCAACATTACTCTGCACCTGATGATGCAGTTCGGCGCACGGATCCCCTCTGTGGCTGAAAAGGTACAGGAGAACGTCAAGTCTGCCGTACAGAACATGACCAATGTGACGGTCAGTCGCGTGGATCTGGTCATTGCAGGCCTTGCCGAGGCGCAGTAACAAATTCAGCAAAAAATCATATCAGAAACGATCCTCCTCCCGGTACATCCGGCGGGGAGGGTTTGTATTGCGAAAGGAACATTATGGAAAATATTCTGCCCCGTAGAGAAGCCCGTGAAAACGCCTTTTTGCTGGCATTTTCGCAGACCTTTGGTGACATTCCTCTGGCCGAGGCATTGTCCAACCACGCCGAGAACGACGAGGAGCATCCTGTGGATGCCTTCAGCCGTCTGCTGCTGAACGCCTACTACGATCACTCCGCAGAGGTGGATGACGAGATCCGCGCCCATCTGCGCAACTGGACCATGGAGCGTCTGCCCCGCGTCAGCCTGACCGTGCTGCGTCTGGCCGTGGCCGAGATGCTGTTCGGCGGCGAGAACAAGCCCGGCGTTGCCATCAATGAGGCTGTGGAACTGACCAAGAAGTACGGCGCAGGCGAGGACTACCAGTTTGTGAATGGCCTGCTGGGTGCTGTGGCACGCGATCACGGTCTGAGTGATGAAGCCGTCGCGGAGTCGGCTGAACAGTGAGCCGTTATACGCTCGGGGTCGATACAAGCAACTATGCAACCTCTCTGGCAGTTTTTGATACAGCCGGGGAGGTTGTTTGTGCAAAAAAGCGTTTTTTGCCGGTAAAAGCCGGGCAGCTTGGCCTGCGGCAGAGCGATGCGCTGTTCCATCACACAGCAGCTCTGCCGGAGATGCTGCAGGAGCTGGCGCAGGAATTCGACCTGACCAAAATAGATGCCGTAGGCGTTTCGCAAAAGCCGCGCCCGGTAGAGGGCAGCTATATGCCCTGTTTTCTGGCTGGTGTCAGTGCCGCGACTGCCTTTGCGGCGGCGCGGGACATTCCGCTGATCTACACCACCCATCAGCAGGGGCACGCTGCGGCAGCACTGTATGCTGCAAAGGGCGAGGCGCTGTTCTCCCAAAAGGTACTGCTGTTCCATATCTCCGGCGGCACCACGGATCTTTTGCTGTGCGATCAGGTGCGTACCATCACCACCCTTGGCACCAGTACCGATCTGTATGCCGGTCAGGCGGTGGATCGCGTAGGCGTGCGGCTGGGCTTTGGCTTCCCCGCCGGGGCCGAGGTCTCCCGCCTTGCCGCGCAGTGCACGGAAGGAATTCGCCCCAAGTCCAGCGTAAAGGGGCTGCAATGCAGCCTTTCCGGGCTGGAAAACCAGTGCAATGCCCTGCTTGCGGCCGGAAAAGCACCGGAATACGTCTGTAAGTACTGCCTGCTCTGCGTGGCGGATACCGTTGTCCGTATGACAAAGGCTGCGCAGAAGGAATACCCCGGTTTGCCGGTGGTCTGCGCCGGTGGTGTAATGAGCAGCGATATCATCCGCACATGGGTGCAGCAGCGTCTGCCGCAGGTCTATTTTGTGCCGGGACAGTATTCCAGTGATAACGCCATCGGCGTGTCCATTCTTGCTGCGCGGGAGGCCGGGCTATGGCTGATGTGATCTCGGTATCAGAGCTGAACCATTATGTCAAAACACTGCTGGATGTCAACGATGGGCTGTTTGATTTGGCCTTACGCGGTGAGATCGCAAACTTTGTGCAGAACGCGCGCAGCGGACACTGCTATTTTTCTCTGCGGGATGAAGCTTGCAGCGTAAAGGCAGTGATGTTTCGCACCGATGCCCGCCGTCTGGCATTTCGCCCGGAGGAGGGAATGCGTGTCGTGGTGCGCTGCCGTGCTACCCTTTACGAGCGGGACGGTGCGTTTCAGATCTATGTGAACGAGATGTTCCCGGATGGTCTGGGCGCGGCACAGCTTGCACTGGAGCAGCTGAAAGCCCGGCTGGAAAAGGAAGGTCTGTTTGACCCCACGCACAAACAGCCGCTGCCTGCATACCCCAAATGTATTGGTGTCGTTACCAGCAAAACCGGGGCAGCATTGCAGGATATTCGCAACGTGATCAGCCGCCGCTGGCCATCCGTCCGGCTGCTGCTGTGCCCGGTAACGGTGCAGGGATTTGAGGCTGCCCGGCAGATCGCTGCTGCTATCCGCACGCTGGATCAGAGTGGGCGGGTAGACGAGATCATCGTAGCCCGGGGCGGCGGCAGCAGGGAGGATCTGTGGGTGTTCAACGCCGAGGAAATCGCCCGGGCAGCATTTCGCTGCAAAACGCCGCTGATCAGCGCCATCGGGCACGAGATCGACTACACTATTCTGGACTTTGTGGCCGACCAGCGTGCACCCACGCCGTCCGCTGCCGCAGAGCTTGCAGTGCCGGATCGGGAGGAGCAGCGGCGCATTTTTGAAAATATTGAAGAAAATATTCACAAAAATATACAAAAACGGCTCGCGTTGTGCTATAATGGTCTGGAGCAATACAACTTTTTGTTGGAGCAGAACGCACCAGACAAAATCTTACAGCAGTATTCAAGTCGTCTGCAACAGATGCAGCAGGCCATTCAGACGCAGCAAAAAGCGCGTATGAATGGCAAAAATATGCAGCTTCAACACGCGGCTGCGCTGGCGGCATCGCTGGATCCATACCGTGTGCTGGCTCGTGGCTATGCCCTTGTGACCGATGCAAAAGGGAAGGTCTGTACCGTGGAGCAGCTGCAACCGGAGCAGACCATCTGCGTGCACAGCCGGCAATATCAGGCACGATGCTGTGTAGAAACGGTGGAGGAGATCAATGAGAGCACCCAAAAGCTTTGAAGAAGGAATGGATCGGTTGAACGCGATCCTTGCACAGATGCAGCAGGAGGATACCTCGCTGGCAGATTCCGTCAAGCTGTATGCGGAAGCGGCCTCCCTGATGCAGTACTGTCACGCAACACTGGAAAAAACATCGCTGCAGATCGAGGAAATCAATGCAAAGATTGCCGAGACCGTAGAAGCCCCGCAGGAGCAGGAGGAAGAATAATGGAATACAAGGCGCAATATCAGGAATATCTGCTGCAGGCCACGGCTGCGCTGGATGCTGCCAGCGCCCGTTTTCTGCCCGAGGAATCAGAGGTGTGCAGAGCCGCCCGTTACAGCTTGCTGGGCGGCGGAAAGCGCATCCGCGCAATTCTGACGCTCAGCGTTTGCGATATGCTGGGCGGTGAGATGCAGGCTGCTGCACAGTTTGCTGCAGCTGTGGAGATGCTGCATTGCTACTCGCTGATCCACGATGATCTGCCCTGTATGGACAATGATGATCTGCGCCGAGGGCGTCCCTCCTGCCACAAGGCTTTCAGCGAGTCCACGGCAATGCTGGCCGGTGATGTGCTGCTGACCGAGGCTTTTGAGGTGATTGCAAACGCATCCGCTGCGCCGCAGGTCTGCGTGGCAGCCGCCCGAGCGCTGGGCGCAGGTGCAGGCAGCTGCGGCATGGTCTACGGACAGGAGCTGGATCTGAAATATGAGGCACTGGCGGCCACCGAGGAGCAACTGCGTCTCATCCACCGAAACAAGACCGGTGCACTGATCAACGCCGCCGTTCAGATGGGCGCTGCCGCAGCCGGTGCAACGCCGCAGCAGTGCGAGATACTGGCCTCCTACGCATACGGGCTGGGGCTGGTGTTCCAGATCGTGGACGACGTGCTGGATGTTACCAGCACCCCTGAGCAGCTGGGTAAGCCCATCGGCAGCGACAGTGAAAACGGCAAGACCACCTTCGTCACCCTGTACGGGGCAGACGGTGCCATGGCGCTGGCGCAAAAGCTGAACGAGCAGATCTGCGATGATCTGCAACAGCATTTTGGTGCAAAGGCAGCTTTCCTGCAGCAGTTGGCACAACAGCTTCTGGTGCGCAAAAACTAAAGAAAAAGGAACACAACTATGCAGTATATTCAAAATCTTTTGTCGGTCAATCAGATCTTGACCGCATCGCTCCTCAGCTGGTTCGTTGCGCAGGTGCTAAAGACCATCATCAACTTCATTCTGCTGGGCAAGTTCCAGTTAGAGCGGATGTGGGGCGATGGCGGTATGCCCAGCGCACACAGCGCGACCGTCTGCGCCATGGCTATCGTTACCGGGCGCAGCGCCGGGGTCGCCTCGCCGATTTTTGCGGTGGCCTGCGTTGTAGCGATCATCACCATGCACGATGCTATGGGCGTCCGGCACGAGACCGGCGAGCAGGCAAAGGTGCTGAATCAGATGATTGCCCAGTGGATCGATGTAAGCGAGAAAAACGCTCCCTTTTTGCAGAATATGCACCTGAAGGAAATGGTTGGCCACACGCCGCTGCAGGTCGTAGCAGGCGTGCTGCTCGGCTCTCTGGTGGGTTTTTTGTTTCCGGTCGTGTAAAAAACGGCAGAAACGCCCAAAGTACAAACGCATAAAGGACGTGTGAATATGGAATCGTTGTTGCTGGACAAGATCGATCAGCCCAGCGATCTTAAAAAGCTGAACGCACAGCAGGTGGAGAAGCTTTGCGCGGAGATACGGCATTTTATGCTAGAAAACATCTCCAAGACCGGTGGGCATCTGGCCTCTAATCTTGGCACCGTAGAGCTTACCGTGGCGCTGCACCGTGTGCTGGAAACGCCCAAGGATAAGATCGTATTCGATGTAGGGCATCAGTGCTATACCCACAAACTGCTCACCGGACGCCGGAAGCAGTTTGACCATTTGCGGCAGCTGGATGGCATTTCCGGCTTCCCGAACCCCCACGAAAGTGTGCACGATGCCTTTATTGCCGGACATGGCAATACGGCGCTTTCGCTGGCCATTGGCATGGCTTGGGCAAAAAAGATCAAGCGCGAGCCCGGGCTTGTGGTGGCGGTGATCGGTGATGGTGCTTTTACCGGCGGCATGGTATACGAGGGCATGAACAACATCGGCGGGCTGGACAATCTGCTTGTGATCCTGAACGATAACAAGATGTCCATCTCTAAAAATGTTGGTGCACTGGCGCGGTATCTGACCCATCTGCGCACAACTACGGCCTATTACGATGCCAAGGATAATGTGCGCAGCTTTCTGGACGGCGTGCCGGTGATCGGCACGCCGATGAAAAAGTCGCTGATCGGCGTAAAAACGCTGGTACGCCGTGCCATGTACCACTCCACCATGTTTGAGGATATGGGCTTTGAGTACATCGGTCCGGTGGACGGTCATAATGTGGAGGAGCTGGAGCGCACCCTGCGCTCGATCTACCAGCGGCCTGGTCCGCACTTTTTGCATGTTGTGACCAAAAAAGGTAAGGGCTATCAGCCGGCAGAGATGAACCCGGGCAACTATCACGGTGTATCTGCCTTTGACCCGGACGGAATGCCGGATCCGGAGGTTGCGCCGAAGGAGTCCTTCTCCACTGTTTTCGGCAAGCTGCTGGTGCAGGAAGGAACGCAAAACCCGAAGCTCTGCGCAATTACCGCAGCCATGAAGTACGGCACCGGACTGCAATTTTTTGCCCACCGTCACCCGCAGCGTTTTTTTGATGTGGGCATGGCAGAGCAGCACGCTGTCACCTTTGCGGCAGGTCTTGCCAGTCAGGGAATGCTGCCGGTGGTGTGCATCTACTCCACTTTCCTACAGCGCTCCTACGACCAGATCATCCATGATGTCAACCTTTTAAAGGAGAATGTGGTCTTTGCCATCGACCGCGCAGGTTTTGTTCCCGCAGACGGCGAGACCCATCAGGGCATCTACGATGCAGCCTTCCTCAGCCAGATGGGCATCCCGGTCTATGCGCCCTCTAACTACGAGGAGCTGCAATACTGGCTGCACTATTTGCTGCAGGATACGGTCTCCGGCCCGCGGGCCATCCGTTACCCCCGCGGCGGCGAGAGTGCAAAGCTAGCGCAGTATCCCTGTACAAAGCGGGAATATGATTTTTTGCGCGAGACGCCCGGGGCAGAGGTCCTTCTGGTCAGCTATGCAGACGAGCTAGAGGATCTGCTGGGCGCTGCCGAACAATTGAACGCTGCATCGCAGAATGCAGATGTCCTGAAGCTTGTAAAGCTGTACCCCTTTACAGATAAACTTATCGATACTGTGTCGAAATATAAAATCGTGCTGTTTGCAGAGGAATGTGTTGCAACCGGTGGCATTGGCGAGCATCTGGCCTGTGCTCTGCAGCAAAAGGGCTGGAACGGTCGCTTTTTGCACTGCGCTGTTCACACGGCCTGTCTGCCGCACGCGACTGTTCCGCAGATCAAGCAGTGCACCGGTCTGGATGCTACGGATCTTGCGCAGGCAGTCCGGGTTGCTCTTACGAAAGGAGAAAACGAACTGTGAAAATTCGGTTGGATCAATATCTTGTACAGAACGGCCTTGTGCAGAGCCGGGAGCGCGCCAAAGCTCTGATCATGGCCGGTGTGGTTTTTGTCAACCAGCAAAAGGTGGACAAGGCCGGCGAGATGATTAAGGAGGACGCTGTGGTCGAAGTTCGCGGCCACGATATCGGCTACGTCAGCCGCGGCGGTCTGAAGCTGGAAAAGGCCATGAAGTGTTTCCCGCTTACCCCTAACGGCAAGGTCTGCATGGACATCGGTGCGTCCACCGGTGGCTTTACCGACTGTATGCTGCAAAACGGTGCAGTGAAGGTGTATGCCGTAGACGTTGGCTACGGTCAGCTGGCATGGAGCCTGCGGACAGATGAGCGCGTGGTGAACATGGAGCGCACGAACATCCGCTATGTTACACCGGAGGATCTGGCAGAGCCTATCGAGTTTTTCAGTGTGGATGTTTCCTTTATCTCACTGCATCACATCTTCCCGGTGGCGCAGCGCATTACTACCCCGGATGCCATGGGTGTCTGTCTGGTGAAGCCGCAGTTTGAGGCAGGCCGCGAGAAGGTTGGCAAAAACGGTGTGGTACGCGACCCCGCCGTGCACCGTGAGGTGCTGCACAACGCCATGTCTTATGCTGCGGAAAACGGCTTTGTGGTGCGCGGGCTGGATTACAGCCCGGTCAAGGGGCCGGAGGGCAATATTGAGTACCTGATGTTTGTGCAGAAGAGCGACCAGCCCGCAGTGCTGGACGATGAAGCTGCCGCACAGGTTGTGGCAGCAAGCCACACCACGCTGGATCGTTAAGACCCAGTCGTCAGCAAAGGAGAAGCCTGTATGACGATCTACATTTCGCCCAATCCGGGCAAGACCTCCGCCAGCGAGATCGCGTTGCGTGCGGCGCAGATCCTGCTGACCCAAGGCGCAGCTGTGCTGATGTGCGATGCTCTGCGAGAAAGCAGCACGGCAGGGGTCGTTTATCTGCCGCTGGAGCAGTGTCTGGAGCGCGCTGACGTGATCCTGACTATCGGCGGGGACGGCACCATCCTGCACGAAGCGAATCTCTCGCTCCGGTACGCAAAACCCATCCTCGGCATCAATCTGGGACGCTGCGGCTTTCTGGCCACCTGCGAGATCGGCGAAATGGAAACAAAACTGGCTGCTGTGGCGCGGGGCGAGTTCCAGCTGGACAACCGGATGCTTTTATATGCCCGGGTGCTGGGTCAGGATGGCTGGGAAGGCCATGCCCTCAACGATGTAGTTGTGACCAAAGGGCGCTTGCAGCAGGCCATCGACTTTAGCATTTACTGCGATGATATTCTGGTAGAGCACTACCGGGGCGATGGCGTTATTGTGGCGACACCCACCGGCTCTACGGCCTACTCGCTGGCAGCCGGCGGCCCGATCCTTGATTCTCAGACCAAGGGTGTTGTGGTGACCCCCATCTGCCCCCACAGTCTGGCCAGCCCGGCCATGGTATTTGCGCAGGAGCGCAAGCTGAACGTCTGTGTGGGGCAGGTAGCAGACGATGAAGTGTTTATCAGCTGTGATGGCGGTATTGGCTACCCCCTCAAGGCGGGTGCTACCGCAGAGATCCGTCTGTCCGATCAGAACGTCAAGCTTATCACCTTTGGGCGGGCAGACCAGTTTCAGGCCATTGACCAGAAACTGCGTAAAAGACAATAACACGGGAGGCGATTTTTAAGATGGCACGCAGCCGCAAAGAAGATACAAAAACAAAAGCGGAACGCTTGCAGACGATCCTGCGTCTTGTGCAGGAGCATCCCATCAGCCGGCAGGAGGTGCTGTTGGAGCACCTACGGAACGAAGGCTTTGAGGTAACGCAGGCCACCGTTTCCCGCGATATCCGAGAGCTGTGCCTTGTAAAGGCAGCTACCACCGAGGGTTACCGCTATGTTTCCAGCCGGAACGAAAGCTTCAACCCCAAGACCCAAGGGCGCTTTGAGACCATCTTCCACGAGTCTGTTCTGGGGGTGGATTACGCCGGGCATGTTGTGCTGGTAAAATGCTATTCCGGCATGGCCAATGCCGCCTGCGAGGTTTTTGACGCTTTACAGTGGAAAAATGTTGTCGGCACCCTTTCCGGTGATGATACCTTTTTAATTGTTGCGCGCTCGGAGCGCGATGCCAAGACCATTTGTTCGGAGCTGACCCGTTATGTGGGGCAGAGATGACGGTAGGAGAACGAAGCCATGCTGAGCAGCCTGCAAATTGAAAATGTTGCCGTGATCCAGAAGGCAGAGGTGCACTTTGAACCGGGGCTGAATGTACTGACCGGCGAAACCGGTGCGGGTAAATCCATCCTGATCGATTCCATCAATGCGATCCTTGGCAACCGCACCTCTAAGGACTTGGTGCGCACCGGGGCTGCAAAGGCGGTGATCCGCGCTGCCTTTGAGCAGGTGCCGTCTGCGGTGCTGGATAAGCTTGAACAGTCCGGCTACGAGCGCTCGGAGGCACTGCTGCTCAGCCGCGAGATCACCGCCGAGGGTAAAAGCAGCTGCCGCATCAACGGGATGCCAGCCACGGCAGCCGTTCTGCGGGATTTGTGCGGCGGTCTGATCAACATTAACGGCCAGCACGATTCCGTAGGCTTGCTCAATCCGGCGCATCATCTGGGCATTTTGGATGATTATGCGCAGAACCGCACTGTTTTTCAGGATTACTATACCCTGTACCGGAAACTGGTGCAGGTCAAGCGGGAACTAGATGCCCTGATCACCGATGAGGATGAAAAACAGCGCAAAATCGACCTATTGCAGTATCAGGTGCAGGAGATCGAAGATGCCGGGTTGACTGCCGGTGAGGAGCAGACACTGGAAAACCGCCGGAAGGTGCTGTCCAATGCCTCTGCCATTCGGGATCGTCTGGCACAAAGCTATGCGCTGCTTTCCGGCAGTGATGATGCCGCAGGTGCGGTGGATCTGCTGGGCGAAGCCTCCAACGCAGTGGATGCCGCTGCACAGTTAGACCCCGCGCTTTCAGCAGCCGCCGGGCAGCTGCTGGACTTATACTATAACGCCAAGGATGTGGCCGCAGATTTGATTGGGCGGCTGGATGCCTACGACACCAACGATGCAGAGCTGGACGAGGTGGAGCAACGGCTGGATCTTTTGTACCGGCTGAAGCGCAAGTATGGTAGCACGGTGGAGGATGTGATCGCTTTCGGGCAGAAGGCCCGGGAAGAGCTGGATAACATTCAGCATTCCCAGCAGCGCTATGATACTTTGCAGGCAGAAAAGCTGCGTCTTTACGCAAAAGCGCGGGAAAAGGCCGAGGTGCTGACCCAGACCCGGCTGAAAGCCTTTGAGGAGCTGAACACCCGCATTTCCGGCACGCTGGACTTTTTGAATATGCCGGGTGTGCGTATGACTTTGCGGCACACCCGCGGCCCGCTGGCCAGCCACGGGCAGGACAGCGTTGAATTCTACATCTCAACAAACCCCGGTGAAGCACCCAAGCCCCTGGCAAAGATCGCATCCGGCGGCGAGCTGAGCCGTATCACTCTTGCCATCAAGAACGCAATGGCCGATAAGGATGCTGTGCCTACTGTGATCTATGATGAGATCGACAGCGGCGTGTCCGGCAAGGCTGCGGGACGCATCGGCGAGGTACTGCGTCAGAGCGCGCAGGGGCATCAGATCCTGTGCATCACCCACACGGCGCAGATTGCAGCGCTGGCCGATTGTCATCTGCTTATCCAGAAAAATGTGTCTAACGAGCGCACCTATACCGAGATCCATCCGCTGGACGAAAATGGCCGCGTAGAGGCTTTGGCTCGTCTCATTTCCGGTGACCACATTACAGAGCTTTCCCGCGCCAATGCAAGGGAGATGCTGCAGGAGCACAAGCACGGTGGCTGATTTAGCGGAATGCATTTTTGCAAAAAGGCAACTCTTGACAAGGCGACGGTCTTGTGATAGAGTAGACATTGTTAATGGCGATGAAGGGAACAAGTACCCTGAAGGATTCTGTCCAGAGAAGTCCCGGTTGGTGCAAGGGATCACAGAACAGCAGGGGAAATACCTCCCGGAGCCGCAGGCTGAATGCGTAAGGCTAGTAGGCTGTGCCGCGTGCGAGCGTTAAAAACGCAGGAGTGTCACTCTACTCTGGGGTGTGCACTCGTAAGGCCGCTTCCGTGAGGGAACGGCAAACAGAGGTGGTACCGCGAAGTTATCTCGCCCTCTGCCAAATTCTTTTTGGCAGAGGGCGTTTTGTTTCCTCTGCCCCAAAAACAGGAGGTTTTTCCCATGACGCTGTACGAAGAACTGAAGGCCCGCGGTCTGGTAGCCCAGATCACCGATGAAGAGATCATTGACCTGATCAACAACGGCAAGGCTACCTTTTACATCGGCTTTGACTGCACTGCCGACAGCCTGACCGCCGGCCATTTTCTGGCACTGACCTTGATGAAGCGCCTGCAGCTGGCTGGTAATAAGCCCATCGCCCTGATCGGTGGCGGCACTACTATGATCGGTGACCCCTCCGGCCGCACCGATATGCGCAAGATGCTGACCAAGGACGATATCGCCCACAATGCTGCCTGCTTTAAAAAGCAGATGGAGAAGTTCATTGATTTCTCCGAGGGCAAAGCTCTGATGGTGAACAACGCCGACTGGCTGCTGGATCTGAACTACGTTGAATTGCTGCGCGAGGTGGGCGCCTGTTTCTCCGTGAACAATATGCTGCGCGCCGAGTGCTATAAGCAGCGCATGGAGAAGGGTCTGTCCTTCTTAGAGTTCAACTACATGATCATGCAGAGCTACGACTTCTACTACATGTTCCAGCACTACGGCTGCAATATGCAGTTCGGCGGCGATGACCAGTGGAGCAATATGCTGGGCGGCACCGAGCTGATCCGCCGCAAACTGGGCAAGGATGCCTACGCTATGACCGTGACCCTGCTGACCGACTCTCAGGGCAAGAAGATGGGCAAGACTGCCGGCAACGCTGTCTGGCTGGATCCCAACAAGACCAGCCCCTTCGAGTTCTACCAGTACTGGCGCAACGTGGGCGATGCCGATGTGATGAAGTGCATCCGTATGCTCACCTTCCTGCCGCTGGAGCAGATCGAAGAGATGAGCACTTGGCAGGATCAGCGCCTGAACGAGGCCAAGGAGATTCTTGCCTACGAGATGACCAGCATGGTGCATGGCAAGGAAGAGGCCGAAAAAGCTCAGAATGCTGCCCGCGCACTGTTCAGCGGCAACGCGATGGATACCGAGCACATGCCCAGCACCCAGCTGACCGAGGCTGACCTGACGGACGGTGCTATCGGCATCCTGACCCTGATGGTCAAGGCCGGTCTGGCTGCTTCCAACGGCGAGGCTCGCCGTCTGGTGGTGCAAGGCGGTGTGCTGGCAGACGGCGAAAAGGTCGCTGCTCCCACCGTCAGCTTTACCGCAGAGCAGCTTGCCAAGGGTATCGTCATCAAGAAGGGCAAAAAGATCTACCACAAGGTAACGCTGTAAAAAGCAATATAAAATTTATGGGCCAGAAACGTCCGTAGGCGTTTCTGGCCCATTTTTTACATTTTGGCGCGTAACAGCTGCTGCCCGGCAGTTACCCGGCCGGAGAGCAAAGGCTCTATCCGTGCAAACCGGCTGCTGTTGGTCACGATCACCGGAGTGGTCAGCGTGTAGCCTGCCGCTGCGATGGCCTGCAGATCGAACCGGAAAAGCAACTGTCCCTTCTGCACATGGTCGCCAGCCTGTACAAACAGCTCATAGCCTTTGCCTTTCAGCTCCACGGTGTCCATGCCAACATGGATGAGCACCTCCAACCCGTTATCACACAGCAGACTGACGGCATGGCAGGTTTTGGCGATCTTTTTCACGATGCCGTCTGCGGGCGCTACCACCTCGCCGCAGCTGGGCTCGATGGCGCAGCCCTTGCCCAGCACCTCGCTGGAGAATACCGGGTCCTTGATCCGGGTCAGTGCCCGGATACGCCCGGTGACCGGCGCATAGAGCAGCTGCCCGCTGTCCGCAGGAGTGGTTCCCGCTGCCGGGTCCTCCGGGGCAAGTAGCGGCGTGTTTTTCTCAAAATGTGCCAGCAGCCGCTGCCGGATGCTGTACATAAGAGTAGCAGGGTCTTTCATTCCGGGTTCCTTCTTTCAGCAGGGGATTTTGCCTGTTGCTGCGCATTCCGCAAAAACAGGGCCGAAAGGGAAACTGCCCCTCCGGCCCCGGTTGATTACTGTTACAGCTCGTATGCCTTTTTCAGTGCCTCATAAGCGGCGTCCTCGTTTTCCGCGTGGACGAGCAGAGAGATATCCAGATCGCTGGTAGTGATCAGCAGCACCTCGATACCGGCCATAGCCAGCGCATTCAGTGCCCGCGCAGCCACACCGCAGCTGGTGACCATATCCTCGCCGAACAGATTCAGCTTGGAGTAGCCCACGCTGATCAGGGGAGAAGCTTTGGCATCCTTGTCCAGATTTGCCGCCGAGATTGCTTTCATCACCAGCGGAAGATCGCTGCTGGATGCGGTAAAGCTGAAATCAATGGTAGTGCCGTGTGGGGCGCTCTGGCTGATCATATCCACCACCACGCCGGTCTCTGCAAAGATATCCAGATAGCGGGACAGACTGTTGCCCCGGAACGCTACGTCCTGCACACTGATCATCATCAGATCAGTCTCGATATTGATCTTCGATACTCCGTACATAAAAAGTCCTCCGTTCTGCCCGGGTTGCCGGACAACGCTCAATCATTTCACATTTTTATGTAAGTGCTAAAAAGGATGCGCTGATATTATTTTGCGCGATTTTTTGTATCCTGTCAAGGCTGAAATCAGAATAATTTGCCCGCACACCATGCGCTGCCGCCAATTCCTGCGTGTAATCGCTTAAAAAATAGGTTCGCACATTGGTCTTTCCGGCATCGTAATGGGTCACGGTAGGGTGCAGCTGCGGCTCAAGCACTTCGCACTGTACCGAGCCGTTCGGCTGGGTAGTCTTTTGCAGCTGCAAGGTCAGGATAGCGCCCACCAGCTGATCCGGGCGGCTCTGGGTGCTGAGAAAATTACCCAGCGAGAAGGCAACAAAGCTTCGCCGTCCGTCCGCTGCGATCAGCCACTGGGCATCTTGCAATACATGGGGGTGGGTGCCCACAATGACATCCGCGCCCCAGTCTGCCAGATTCTGTGCCAGCGTGCGCTGGCTGTCCACGATGGCGTGGCTGTCCTCTACACCCCAGTGCACCCCAACCACCACAAAATCTGCCTGCTGACGCGCCAAGCGTACTTGCCGCTCGATCACATCGGTCTGGCTGGTGTAGATGATATTAGCCGTCATATTCTTGTTCTGGCGGATACCGTTGGTGTGCTCGGTGTAGGAGAGATAGGCGATGGTCACACCGTTGACGGTTTGCAGCGGGATACGGTCGTAATCTTCTTCGCCGCGCCACAGACCGGTTGTGACCACATCCTCCGGCATAGACTCCCAGAATTGCAGCGTGGCCGCAATGCCGGAGGCACCCTTATCGTAGGTGTGGTTATTGGACAGGCTGAACACCCGCACCCCGGCGCGGTACAGTGCCCGCGCACAGTCACCGGGGGTGGAAAAGCTGGGGTAGGTGGAGGGTGCAAGGGTGTCGCTGCAAAGGGTCTCCTGATTGATCCAGTTCACATCCTGCTCGGCATAGAAAGGAGCGATGTGTTCATAGCAGTAATCAAAGCTGTACTTTTCCTCTTCGCCTGCCCGGCGGGCAGCCTGTTTATAGATAGGGGCATGGATCAGGTTATCTCCTGTTGCAGAAAACCGGATGGTTTCCACCACGGGCTGCGGTTCGGGCTCCGACTCCGGGGTCGCAACGGATGAAGCAGGGGATAGTGCATCCTCCGGCGGCTCGACGCCGCCCACCGGTACATCTTCTCCCGGCAACTTTGTCCAGATCCCAAGACACAGTGCTATCACGCTCACAGCCAGAACTGACAGCACCACCGCCCAGAGCGTTTGCTTTCGGCCGCGCTTACGGGCAGCCGGACGCCGCCGCTTTAAAGGCTCCTGCTTCATCGTTCACCTCTTCTCCCGGCGTATGCCGGGACAGTTTGTTTTTCAGAGTGCAGCGATCAGATCGCCCATATCGTACAGACCCGGTTCCTTTTTCGCCAGATAGACCGCAGCATTTACTGCGCCGTTGGCGAAGATGCTGCGGGAGTAGGCGGTGTGCCGCAGGGTGATCACCTCGTCCGGGCCACAGAACAGCACCTCGTGGTCGCCCACAATGCTGCCGCCGCGCACAGCACTGATGCCAATTTCCTTCGGGTCGCGCTTCTGGCGCACGGAGGAGCGGTCGTACACATAATGGTATGCACCGTCATTCTCCTCGTTGATGGCGTCTGCAAGCATCAGTGCCGTTCCGCTGGGAGCATCCAGCTTGTTGTGGTGATGCTGCTCTACGATCTCGATATCATAGTTGATACCCAGCACAGCAGAGGCGCGCTTGCACAGCTCTGCCAGTACATTGATGCCCATGGACATATTGGCGCTCTTGAACACCGGAACGCTGCGGGACAGCTGCACTACCTTCAGCTGCAGTTCCTCCGAAAGGCCGGTGGTGCACACCACGATGGGCAGCTTGTGGGTCTGGCAGTAGGGCAGTGCCTTTTCCACCGCAGCAGGGGAACTGAAGTCGATGATCACATCGCCCTTGCCGTTCAGCTTTTCCAGACTGTCATAGACCGGAATACCGTTCTGTTCGCCGTCCTTCATATCGATACCGGCCACCACGCAGCAATCCTCACGCTGTGCGATCATATCGCACAGCACATGGCCCATGCGGCCGCCAATGCCCTGAATCACGATCTCTGTCATTGTTGTTTCCTCGTTTCTATAATATGGCAGAATGCCCGGAAGGTGAAGATTCCCGGGCATTCTGTACGCTTTTTATTCCTTGATCAGACCGGCAGCCTGCAAAGCCTGCTCGATCTTTGCCTTGTGGGCATCGCTGGGCTCTACCAGCGGCAGACGGCACTCACCTGCGTTCCAGCCCAGCACGTTCATGGCGTACTTGACCGGAATGGGGTTCACCTCACAGAACAGAGCCTCCTCCAGCGGCAGCATTTCCAGCTGCAAAGCGCAGGCCTTGGCGGTGTCGCCGTCAAAGAAAGCCTGACAGCAGTTATGCACCAGCTCCGGCGCAACATTGGACACCACGCTGATGACGCCCTTGCCGCCCAGTGCCAGCAGGGGAACCACCTGATCGTCATTGCCGGAGTAGATATTCAGCGCATCACCGCACAGTGCAGCTACCTTGGCCACCTGAGAGATGTTGCCGGAGGCCTCCTTGATGCCGTTGATGAGCGGGTGCTTGCTCAGCTCCAGAGCGGTCTCTGGTGCAATGTTCAGACCCGTGCGGGAGGGCACATTGTACAGGATGACCGGAATGCCGCCAGCCTCGGCCATGGCGGTAAAGTGCGCCACCAGACCGGCCTGCGAGGTCTTGTTGTAGTAGGGGGTGACCATCAGCAGGGCATCGGCACCGCAGGCAGCAGACTTTGCTGCCAGTGCGCAGCCGTGGTCGGTATCGTTCGAGCCGGCACCGGCAATGACCGGTACGCGGTGATTGACCGTATCCACGGTGAACTTAATGGTGGCCAGCTGCTCCTCATCGGTCATGGTAGAGCACTCGCCGGTGGTGCCGCAGATGATGATGGCATCGGTGTGGCGGGCGATCTGATCCTCGATAATGCGGCCCAGCTCGTCAAAGTTGATGCTTCCGTCCTCGTACATCGGGGTGATGATAGCCACACCCGCGCCGGTAAAGACAGGCTTCTTCATAGTAAAAAACTCCTTTGCTGCGTGTATCGCGCAAAAATTCAGGCATTAGTCCATATAGCCCTTTGCTGCCAGCAGCTCAGCCAGCAGCACAGCACCGCCGGCAGCACCGCGCAGGGTGTTGTGGCTCATGCAGGCAAACTTGTAGTCAAACAGGGTATCCTCCCGCAGACGGCCGATGCACACGGCCATGCCGTTCTCGGTGTTGCGGTCCAGCTTGGGCTGCGGACGATCGGGCTCGGTAAAGTAGTGCAGGAACTGCTTGGGTGCGCTTGGCAGATTCAGCTCCTGTGCGGGGCCGCGGAAGTTCGCCCATGCTTCCAGCATCTGCTCCTTGGTGGGCTTTTTGTCAAAGCTTACGAACACGGCTGCGGTGTGGCCGTCCGAGACAGGCACACGGAAGCACTGTGCGGTGATGACCGGCTTCTCAGCATTGACGATCTGGTCACCCTCAATGTGGCCCCACAGCTTCAGCGGCTCGCGCTCGCTCTTTTCCTCCTCGCCGCCGATGTAGGGGATCACGTTGTCCACGATCTCAGGCATCCGGTCAAAGGTCTTGCCAGCACCGGAAATGGCCTGATAGGTGCACACCAGCGCCTTGCTCACGCCAAAGTCCTTCATCAGGGGATGCAGGGCAGGCACATAGCTCTGCAGGCTGCAATTGGACTTTACCGCGATGAAACCGCGCTTGGTACCCAGACGCTTGCGCTGGGCGGGAATGATCTCGATATGGTCGGCGTTGATCTCGGGCACCACCATGGGAACATCCGGGGTAAAACGATGGGCACTGTTGTTGGAGACCACCGGGCACTCAGCCTTGGCGTATGCTTCCTCCAGTGCTTTGATCTCGTCCTTGGGCATATTGACAGCGCAGAAAACAAAATCCACCTGCGAAGCAACTTCCTCTACCTTGGAAGCGTCCAGAACGGTCATCTTCTTCACGCTCTCCGGCATGGGAGTGGTCATGGCCCAGCGGGAGCCTACTGCATCCTCATAGCTCTTGCCCGCACTGCGGCCGGATGCGGCCAGTACGGTCAGCTTGAACCAGGGATGATTCTCCAGCAGAGTCACAAAACGCTGACCCACCATGCCAGTTGCGCCTACAATACCCACTTTATACTGTCTTTCCATTTCCAGCACCTTTCCTTTCAAAAAAACAAACAGCAAATCTTAGTATTGCGAAGAACACGGCTTGCAAACCGGACAGCGATGCAATATAATAGATACTGTTTATACAGATTCTATGATATCATTGATACGTTGTCCGTGTCAATCATCGGAAAGGCAAATGCACACTATGTTAAAAAAAGATTTTTGGTATGATTTACCCAAAGAGCTCATTGCACAGGAGCCCGCAGCCCCGCGGGACGCTGCGCGGCTGATGGTTCTGAGCCAAAAGGACGACAGCATCCAGCACAAGGTGTTCCGTGATCTGCCGGAATTTCTGGAGCCGGGGGATCTTTTGGTGGTGAACAATTCCAAAGTGCTGCCCGCCCGCATCGTGGGCGTCAAGCAGCCTACCGGCGCCGTGTGCGAGCTGCTGCTGCTGCGTCAGGTGAAGGGTGACCAGTGGGAGTGTTTGGCAAAGCCCGGCAAGCGGATGCAGCCCGGTACAAAGGTGAGCTTTGGCGACGGCAGTCTGACCGCCGTGGTGGACGAGACCATGGAGGACGGCAACAAGTACGTTACATTCTATTATGATACTGAGACGCTTTATGAAAAGCTGGATGAATTTGGCAAGATGCCGCTGCCTCCCTACATCACAAAGCAGCTGGAGGACCAGAGCCAGTACCAGACCGTCTACGCCAAGGAGCTGGGCAGCGCGGCTGCTCCCACCGCCGGGCTGCACTTTACCCCGGAGTTGATGGACACTCTCCGCGCCATGGGCGTCGGCATTGCAGAGGTTACCCTGCATGTTGGTCTGGGCACCTTCCGCCCTGTACAGGAGGACGAGATCTCCGACCACAAGATGCACAGCGAGTGGTACTCCATCAGTGAGGAGACCGCTCGGCGCATCCGTGAGACCAAGGCCGCAGGCCACCGGGTCATCGCTGTGGGCACCACCAGCTGCCGCACACTGGAGGCCGCCGCTGCCAAGTACGGCGAGATCAAAGCTTGCAGCGGCAACACCTCCATCTTCCTGTACCCGGGGGTGAAGTTCAACTGCATCGATGGGCTGATCACCAACTTCCATCTGCCGGAAAGCACCTTGATCATGCTGGTGTCCGCTCTGTACGGCTACGAAAAGACCATGCACGCCTATGAGGTGGCCGTGGCAGAGAAATACCGCTTCTTCTCTTTTGGCGATGC
>Ga0129312_1000369_pt1 | contig 41154 bp, 43 predicted proteins | sample O827metagenome_FD_94434 | JGI IMG/M metagenome (GOLD analysis project Ga0129312, IMG submission 94434) | Orangutan group fecal microbial communities from Wisconsin, USA - O827 metagenome | ecosystem: Host-associated > Mammals > Digestive system > Large intestine > Fecal | place: USA: Wisconsin... | reverse complement strand
TGAAAAGCACCATTGTCAGTGCCTTGATTACGCTGGACACCGAAAAGCAGATGGACGAGCGTTTTTGGAACCATCTCCGGGTGCAGCGGAATATTCTGGATTTCCTGTATACCCTATGGCTGGATGATGACCGTACCTTGGTAGACGAGTTTTCCACGATTATTAAAGACTTGGTGGAATATGATTTCTCTATCGTAGAAGAGCAGATGAAAGAGAGGTTGAACATTGCATGAAACGACTTGTATCCACACGGAACTTGTCCAAAGAAGATTGGCTTCGTTATCGCAAATGCGGCATTACCGGCACGGATGCCGGGGCTATCCTTGGCCTGAATCCCTATCGCTCCGCATTTCAGGTGTACCACGATAAAATCAGCGATACCATTGAAAATATCGACAACGAAGCCATGCGGCAGGGTCGTGACTTGGAGGATTATGTGGCGCAGCGGTTTACCGAAACAACCAGTCTGAAGGTACGCCGTGCAAACGCTATCTACCAAAGCGAGGAACATCCGCTGCTTCTGGCAGACTTCGACCGCCTGATCGTTGGACAGAAGGCCGGGCTGGAATGCAAGACAGTCTCGCCCTTCTCCGCAGATAAGTGGGCAGACGGCAAAATCCCGGCTCACTATCTGGCGCAGGTTGATCATTACTTAGCCGTCAGCGGTTTCGACTGCTGGTATGTGGCGGCTCTGATTTTCGGCAGAGAACTGGTGATCCACAAGATCGTGACAGATAAGCAGGTGCTTTCTGATCTCATTGATAAGGAAGAACTTTTCTGGACGAACCATGTTGTGCCCCAGATTCCCCCTGCACCCAATGGCTGTGACAGTGATACGCAGAAAATCAACCAGCTTTATGAGGCGGATAGTCGGGACAAGACCGCTGATCTGAGTGCCCTGCATGGACTTCTGGATAAGCGGCAGGAGCTTTCCGACCAAATCGAGCAGATGGAACAGGAGAAAACGGCTATCGAGCAACAGGTCAAGCTGCAAATGCAGGATGCTGCCTATGGCACAGCACCGGGCTATAAGGTATCGTGGGTGTCCTCCGAAAGCAAGCGTGTGGATTCCCAACGTCTGCGGAAAGAGCAGCCGGACATTTTCAACCAGTACAGCAAAAATGTAAGCAGCCGCAGGTTCACCATCGTTCATGCGGCATAAATCTTGTATCAGGTGGCAGGGAGTAAATTCTCTGCCGCCTTTTTTCTTGGAGGGTTATTATGACTACGGAAAATCCATTCGTAAAATTATTTGCTATCGACTTCAAAGATCATCTGGAAGTCAAAAAGTCCGGCAATACGGAACTGAAATATGTAAGCTGGGCGTATGCCTGGGCAGAGGTGAAGAAGCTGTATCCTTCTGCCAGCTACGAAGTTAAGAAATTCAACGGCCTGCCCTATGTTTATGACCCCATAACCGGCTTCATGGTGTATACCTCGGTCACGATTGAGGGCGTTTCGCACGAAATGTGGCTGCCTGTACTGGATGGCGCAAACAAAGCCATGAAAGCTGTGCCTTACACCTATACCACCCCGAAATGGGACTACAATCCGCAGACCCGCCGCCGTGAAAAGATCGGCATGGAAGAACGCACCGTAGAAGCAGCCTCTATGTTCGATGTGAATAAGGCTATCATGCGGTGTTTGGTGAAGAACCTTGCTATGTTCGGTCTTGGTCTCTATGTCTATGCCGGAGAAGATTTACCGGAAGATGCCGCACCGCAGCCGGAGGCAGAACCGCAAAAGCAGCCGAAGCCGAAATCCTCTACACCGAAGCAGGAACAACCGCCGATGCCCTGCATCTGCGCTCGCTGCAACCAGCCCATCAAGAGGGTCAAGCTGAAGGATGGCTCCATCATGCAGGCGGCAGAGTTTGCCGCCACCCATGAGGGAATGTGCGCTGACTGCTATAAAGTCACCAGATTGAACGTAGCATAATAAAACTGCTCTATTTCGATGTCACTTGATTCTTGTATGATTCTATATTTCATGGTACACTTACAGTAGTGAGTTCTGAAAGCTCTCCTCTGTGAGCGGAAAGGAGCATTGCATGAAAGATTTGCAGTTTCCTGTTGGAATCTCGAATTTTGAAAAGATTCGAGAAGGCGGGTATTATTATATCGACAAGACCAATCTGATTTCTGAACTTCTTAGCGGTGGTATCGCTGAAGTAACATTGATCACTCGTCCTCGCCGTTTCGGAAAATCTCTCGGTATGAGCACTCTCGCAAATTTTCTGGACATCACCAAAGACAGCAAGCAGATGTTTGAGGGATTGGCGATCTCCAAAAATACGGAACTTTGCAAAAAGTGGATGAATCAGTGTCCTGTGGTCTTTTTCTCTTTCAAGGACACGGACGGTCTGACCTTTGAAAGTGCCTATGGAATGCTGTGCATGAAGCTGGCATTTGCATTTCAGGATTATCAGTTTCTTTTGGACGACGATGCTATTTCTGACGATGACAAAGGCATCTTTAAGCGGATTCTGGGACGCACTGCATCAATGGATGAAACAAAAAGCTGCTTTTTGCTATTGACTCGGATGCTGGAAATCCATTTCAAAAAGTCGGCGGTCGTCATTCTGGATGAGTATGATGTTCCCATTGCCAAAGCCAGCAGCAACGGATATTATTCGCAGATGCTGGACGTGATGCGGGCTATGATGAGCACCACGCTCAAAGACAACACCTCCCTCGACTTTGCCGTTGTTACTGGCTGCCTGAAAATTGCCAAAGAAAGCATTTTTACCGGGACGAACAATTTCGTTTCGGATACGATTCTTTCTCCCCGGTTGAGCGAATCCTTTGGTTTTACACAGGCAGATGTAGATCAAATGCTGAAAGATGCTGATCTTGAATCGCAGTCTGCTGAAATCAAGGCATGGTACGATGGTTATCATTTTGGCGATGCAGACATTTATTGTCCGTGGGACGTGATCAGTTATCTGCGAGATTTCCAGTATGGTGTAGCACAGAAGCCGAAAAGCTATTGGAAAAACACCAGCGATAATGCTATTATCCGTTCTTTTATCGACTATGCAGGTGACAATATCACCACGAAGCTCGAAACGCTGATGGCTGGCGGCTCCATTGTCCAGCATATTGAAGAAAACCTGACCTACGATTATCTACACTCCTCTGAGGAAAATCTTTGGAGTGTGCTGTATCTGACAGGCTATCTGACCAAGGTGCGGGATAAGGATCTGACGGATTCGCTGCCGGATGGCTGCTCTGCGCTGATGATTCCAAATGCAGAGATTCGGGAAATTTTTGAAACCACTGTAAGCAAATGGTTTGACGACAGTGCAAAGGCATGGAACCGCAGCCCGTTGTTTGATGCAGTCTGGAGCGGAAACAGCGAAGCTCTGACAAAAGAAATGACCAAGCTGCTGCGCATGACCATCAGCTACCATGACTATCGGGAGGATTTTTACCACGCTTTCCTTGCAGGCATCTTTACTGGTGCTGGCTATGTGGTGGAATCCAACAAAGAGCATGGCGAGGGTCGCAGCGATGTTATTGTAAAGGACATCCGCAATGGCCGTGTGGCAATTTTTGAAGCCAAGTATTCCAAAACTCTGGATGCTCTGCCGGATGCCTGTGATACTGCCATTCAGCAGATCAATGACCGGATGTACGCAGCAGACTTCCGGGATGACTATGATGACATCCTCTGTTATGGCATCGCGTTCTTTAAAAAGCGTTGCATGGTAAGGAAAAAATAATTATCTACTGGGGAGTATCTTCGGATGCTCCCCTTCACTTTTTACAGGACAATCCATTTGGATTGTCCTGTTTTTATTTGGAGGCACACAATGAAAGAACAAAAAATCAAAGTCCTTGCGCTCCTGCCAATGGAGTTGCCAAAGGAGATCGAACTGGACAACACCCTTGAAGCCATGCAGAACTTTGTAGGCGGGCTGATCGAATGCATTACATTGAGTGACACCGGTTCAGAGGTCACACTGGTCTGCAACGATGAAGGCAAGCTGCTTGGCCTGCCGCTCAATCGTCCGCTGTGGGATGGAGCCGACGTTCTTGCTGGGCCGGGATTTCTGGCCGGATGTGACAACGAAGGGAATCTGACTTCCCTGCCGCAGAGTACAATGGATTTCTACAAAGAGAAATTCAGAGCTTTTATCATTGAAATCTAAGGAGGACAGATTATGACCTTTAATGCAATGACCGAACACTACGAAGAGATCACGGTTTGCGGAAAGCCTGCGCTGTTCACCAGCATCCGCATCAAGAGAGATACCATCCCGGATGGTCTGTACGCCTACGATGTCCGGCACGACGATGAGTGCCGGGGCATCCCTTGTGAAATCGCACCCTTTGTGATGGTCAACCACTGGGGCACCATTATCCTTGCGGAACCGCTGGACCTGCCGGACGATGGGCGGCGATATATTGATGAGGATACCGACTGGAACTACGCTCCTTGGGATGGCGAGGACACCGCCAATCACAAACCGTGCACTACCATTTCTGATTTTATGACTGCCTATGCCCACTAAAACTGTATTAAAAATACCGTATATTCTGTTTTGTATTAAAACCAGCCATTTTCAGGCCATTTCAAGGTGCAAAACACAGTCTTAAAAATGTCGCTCGCTATCTTTGAGCCAGAAAGGAGAACCATGAACATCTATGGCTATTGCCGTATCTCTACGGCAAAGCAGAGTATTGACCGTCAGATTCGCAACATCAAGGCCGAGTACCAAACCGCCCATATCGTGCAGGAAGCCTACACGGGCACATCTATCTTTCGCCCGGAATGGCTGAAGCTCTATCGGATTCTGAAATCCGGGGATATGGTGGTGTTTGATTCAGTATCCCGAATGTCCAGAAATGCAGAAGAGGGTTTTGCTCTGTACGAAGACCTCTACCACAAGGGCATCCAGCTGGTGTTTTTGAAAGAGCACCACATTGACACTGAAACCTACAAAAAGGCCTTGTCCGGCAGCATTGCCATGACAGGGACAAATGTAGACTTCATCTTAAAGGGCATCAACGAATATCTGATGGCCTTGGCAAAAGAGCAGATCAAGCTGGCATTTGAACAATCCGAAAAAGAAGTGTCCGATTTACACCAGCGCACCCGTGAGGGGCTTTTGACTGCCCGGTTGAACGGAAAACAGGTTGGCCGCAAAAAAGGCGTTGGATTTGAAACCAAGAAAGCCAGAGAAGCCAAGCAGACCATCCGTGCCCACTGCAAGACCTTTGGCGGTACACTTGACGATGCCGAGTGCATTAAGCTCACAGGTCTTGCCCGGAATACCTATTATAAGTACAAGCGTCAGATTCGAGCCGAACTGATGGCAGAACAAGCTTTGCCGAAAGGAGCAAGTATCTTTTATGAACCGCCAAAATCATTCTGAGCAGGAGAACAGGCTCACCCCGGAGGAACAACAGGAGTTTTTGGAACTTCTGGCTCAGCTTTCCCCGGAGCAGCGTGAAGCACTGAAAGAAGTGCTTAAGTCCTTTACTTAACAAAAATGTGCAGGGCGGCGTTGCTGCTACCCTGCACATTTTTATTTTTTCATTTCTAAACTAAGTTTTTATTAAAAGCCGAAAACTCCAGCCACATCGTAGCAGAAATCACTGATTCGGTCTTTCATCGTTCGGGCTGCCTCAACTGTCCGTTTTGCAACTTTTTCAATCGCTGCTTTAGCGTGTTCACGAATTCTCTGCGCGCCCTTTGTAATCAGCTCACCAGTTTTCGATCCGGCCATATATGCAACGGTTCCACCGACAAAACCTCCAACAGCTGCTCCCATTGGGCCAAACACTGCGCCCATAGAGGCTCCTAGTGCAGCGCCCTCTGCCATTGCCATAAGTCCCGCTGCCGTTGCCACCGAAGTCTGTTCAATCTTTTCAAATCCTTCCTTGAGAGAAAGTTCTCCCGTTGCAACCTTGCCAAGAATTTTAGCATCTTCGACTGCAATATAAACAATATTCGCAATCGTAGCCGCAGGTGTTCCCTTCGGAATAATCGTAATAATTTCTTTTTCCGCTGCAACTTTTAATGCACCAGCTGCTGCTGCCTTGATGCCAAAATCCGCACCACTCAAAAGAGCTGTTTCGGCTACTTCTTCGCCCTTGATTTCTTCGCCGTTCCAAACTTTTTGGGCAATGTCCATTCCTGCGCCAATCACAACACCTTGCAACGCCGAATAACCCACCTGTTTTCCAATTCCAACAGCAAGGTCTTTGACCTGATATTCATTCCAGTTCAGTTCATTCCACTGGCCGCTCTGCGCTTCTTCCTGCATCTGTTTTGCACGATCTTTTGTCAGCGGATTACTACTGGTTCCATCTGGGGCTACAATAACATTCGTAGATTTGCTTTCAATTTCCTGCCCATCGGGAATCAATTTTTGCTGTCCACGGTAATCGCCTTTTTCAAACATTTCTGCCGTAGACTGCGCATCTTTTCCGTACTTACATTGGTACCGCCGGACAATTTTGCCTTCACCATCTACAATAACAACGTCCACAGAGTTTTTGCCGTATGCCCCATCTGGCTCCAAAACTTTTGCACGGTACTCGCTTCCAGTTGCTTCTGCATTCAGATTAAAGGTTTGAGCATGATATTGCTCCGCAATGTATCCATCCAAATTTGGATTTTTACTGACGCTACCTGCCTTTGTCGTAATAGTCTGGTAAAGCTTCTCATTTGCAGACCCCATAGCGGCATCCAGTTCCACCAAATAGCCACATGCTTTCTGTGAGGACATTGCCGAAATTGATTTTTGTGTCTGCGATGCAAACCAGCTTTCTTTGCTGCGGCCATTTGTAACAGCTTTATCCAAAGAATGCTTCATTTCATCATTTTTCCGAAGCGTCTCTACAATTTCATCGGTCATTTGATGAATTTTATCCGGTGACTCATCCGGTAGATATTCTTGCAGCTTTCCTCCAAGCCACTGCTCTACTGGTTTATCTGCATTTTTCTCACTGCATTCAACAAAATCCACATAAATGGGCTTTACCTTTTCCCATTCCTCTGGAGAAATTTCGCCTGGGGAATAAGAGTCTCTCGACTGAGGAATCGATTCTACTTCAGGTTCATTCCCAAGTCCCGGCTCCACCAACAAAAACTCGATATCAGAATTTTTCTTTCCGAGTCTTTCATCCCATGGCTGTACAACATCTTTCATAAGAATTTCTCCCTCCCTACTTATTTACGCCTTGTTCCTGGCTCTTCCGCTTTCTGTGTAGATTTCATTGCTGAAAACAGTGATGAGTAGAGCCCGGCATATGCTGCTTTTCTTGCTATTGGTTTCGTTGCCACAGCTGCTACTGCACCTGCCTCTAATTTCGTATCTGTCGTTGCGGTTTTCTTGGTTTCTGTACTTGTAATTTTCTTTGTGCCTACTACCACACCATTTTCGATAACAGCACGATCATCCTTATCATCACGGCTTGCAGGTTTAATATCGATTTTCTCTACGGTTTTCTGAATACTTGCAATTTTATCTTTTAATGTACAGGAGATAGATTTTGTATCCTTGATGGATTGCAGCAGGTCTTCTGTTGTAATGGTGGTCCGTCCCTCAATAAAGGCACGTTCAATCGTATCTTTTACAACAGCTTCCAAATCTGCGCCATTATAGCCCGCCGTTTCTTTGATAAGTGCAATGGAATCAATATTCTCATTCCACTTCTTGCGCTTCTTCAAATGAATTTCCAAAATCTTTCGGCGCTCCATTCCATTTGGTAAATCCACAAAGAACAGCTCGTCAAATCGACCTTTCCGCAAAAACTCTGGTGGAAGATGAGAAATATCATTTGCCGTTGCAACAATAAAGACAGTGTTTTCTTTTTCCTGCATCCATGTCAAGAATTGTCCAAACAGTCGCGTGGTCACATCATTTCCACCGCCATCGCCACCAACACCAGCAAAGGCTTTCTCAATCTCATCAATCCAAAGCACACAGGGGCTGATAGCCTCTGAAAGCTTCAAGGCATTCCGCATATTTTCTTCGGATTCACCCACATATTTACCAAGAAGTCGGCCAACATCTAAACGTACCAATGGAATTTCAAACAAACTTGCCGTAGCTTTCGCCGTCAGGCTTTTCCCACACCCCGGCATTCCGATGATCATAATGCCTTTGGGTACGTCCACACCGAATTTAATCGCTTTATCCAGTTCCTTAAAAATGTATGCTTTTCGGCACAGCCATTCTTTGAGATTTTCCAGACCTCCGATATCATCAATCGTTTCGTTAAAGTTAACGATTTCCAGCATACCCGATTTTTTGATGAACTGCTCTTTTTCTTTCAGAATCAAAGCTTTATCACTCTTTGTGATACAACCTCCATCCTGATACGCCAAGGTCAAAATCTGCTTGATTTGAAATTCATTTAGTCCTTTGAGAGACAGCGCAATCTCGTCAATGGTATCCGCGTCCACCTCAATTTCCATATCATCAATAAAAGTGCGTATGATGCCTCGAATCTCACCGATTGTCGGCAGCGGAATATCAAAAATCGTGATATAGTTTTCCAGCTCTCTCGGAATAACTGTCACTTCAGAAATAATAAAAACTGTTGCGCTGTAATTTTCATTATAGAGATTGTTTTCTGCAATACGTTTCAGATAGGCTACAATCTTTGGATTGTCCAGTTCCTTATGTACATCTTTTAAGATAAGAAAAGTCTGCTGGTCAAAGCCATCGTCCATTGTCAGCTGTAAAAATTCTTCCAGCGAGCACTCTTTCATTGGACTCTTTGTTTTGAAATCAATTAGTCCCAGCGCATTATTGAACTCTACACACTTTGCCCCCTGACCAACATGCGCAATCGCTGCATCGATTACTTTGAAATCAAAGTGCTTGATATAAATAATCGGGTGTAAAGCATCGATATAGGAGGCCAGAACATTTTCTGCGCTACGCTTCATTCTTAAACCTCCATATACAGCAGTGTCCGTATATCCGAATTGCTCTTATAGTCGATACCATCAACGATTACAAACTGGTTGTTGACATTCGATGCACGCATATCGCCACCTACTACTCCTGCGGAGCGAACAAAATCCCCATCTCCTAAACGGAGCAGCATATACTTTTTTCCCTTTGGTTTCAAGTCTTTCCAATAACCCTCTGTAGCCCCACAGTAGGTAAGCAAATTATCTCCCAGCGCATCCATACATTCTTTCTGCTTTAACATATCGCAAATATTGATGTATAGAATCGAATTATCAGAATTTGCTGCAAAGCAGAACTTTTGGGGATCTGGTGCAAAACAGATTTCACGCGCCTGTTCATTCATCAGGAAACACATGACGGCTAGTGTCATCTTCTGGTCAATCAGTTCTTTTAAAACTCTACGATAATCATATTGTAGCACCCATTTATACCGAAAGACAATTTCCTGAATAGCAGCCTTGATTTTAGCCGCATTGTTGGGATAGCCTAAAATGGAATTGATCAACTGGCTATACCCTTGCCGATAATCTTCGATGATGGTATCGACCTGATAGCCTTCTTTTTCATATACATCATTCCGAATCTGTTCCTCGCCTTGATATTTCAGAATATAGATGTATTCTTCCACTTTTTTCATGTCACAAGAAATTTCAAAAATAGCAATCAGTTCTTTAATAATATCCATGGAATCTGTCGTCCTAATTGCTTTCACTTTCTTCAGCTGTTCGTCATAGCCTCGAACTTCCAGCCAACGGCAAAGTAACCCATTGCGGTAGTAATTCAGAATATCTTCGATAGAAAAATTGTTTTGAAGGTCTTCGATTGTGCGGACTGGCGTATTATCGCAAATAAGATTAAACTTGATAGTTTTGGCCATTTTCTTTTACCTCCCACTTTGTTATGTCACAAAGATCTTCTTTCAATCACAAGATGTCCTTTTGTATAAGATTGAATCTTGTAGTACTGCAAGTATCGTGCAAGACCTAATTTCAGCGGCCCTGCAATAAGTGCCACCACAGCTGGATTAAAAGCTGCTGTTAATTCCGTTGAATAACACTCCATCACTTTGTCCGCATACGAAGTCACAATCGTGATTTCCTGTGCCTTTTCTTTCAGAGCATTGCGCAGTTCAGTCTCATTTGCAACCACCTTCATAAAACAGCCTCCTTAGTATTGGTTGTTCATACGTTCAATTTCCTGCTTCATCTCCTGCACCAGTGTTTCACCTCTGCCCGACACATTTAGCATCTTGCTTCCAGAATTTTATCGTATAAATCGCGTAAAGGGTCATCTTCCGGAAGTTTCTTCTCCATTTTTTCAAATTCACTCACAAGTGCATCCAGTTCTGTCGGTTCTTTTTTCTCAAGCGCGGCCCGTGCTCGTTTTTCAAAATCTTTTTTCCACAGATCAATATCAGGTTCTTCCTCATCGACCGTTTTTTTCTGTTCTGCTTCTTGTTTTCTGTCCGATGTATCTTCATCCTCGAATTGATCCAGTTGATAGCCCTTTGCAAAATGGTCTACGGCCATCCATCCAATCGCTTCTGTCAATGCTGCCGCAGTCGCGCTATTTAGCGCATTTCCCATAAAGGGTACCCAGCCAAACAACACCTGCGTCACGCCACGTCCCACAAATGTAGCTGCAAAAGTGCTCAACAAGCCGCGTGCAACACCCTCTCCGATGTTCTGGTCAAACACTTTTGCAACGGAAACAATCATTGCGACCTGAATGGGAGCCAAAACCGCATTATCCGCCAAAGGAATCTGTGCAATTCCTGCGCAGGCTGCGGCAGACGCAGTTGACGCGCCATGAATAATAACATTGCACTTGGTTTTCAGATCATCCGGAATATCTACTTTATTTTTCCTGCTCATGTTTTCTGCTGCCTCCTGTTACGCCAGCTTATCCAGCTCCCGCATCAATGCATAAAGTTCTTTTAGGTCAATTGCGGCATTATCACATACGTCCTTATAGCTCGTTGTAAGTCTGTCGGTCCCTGCCTCAGAGTCGAATTTAATAGCGTCATAAGGGATTTTTTCGTCCGATATCCTGTTCTGGTTCACAATCACTACACCATCAACTGTCAGGATCAAATCGCAATCTTTATTCGTCTTATCGTCTATTACTGCGACCGCTTTCTGCTTTACAAGATATTTTGTTGCCCCGGTCATCTTGTTGTTTTCAAAATAGATATCAAACAATTTTTCGGTTCTTAGGTAAATTGCTGCATTTGCGGCATCCTCTATAATACGGCCTTTGGCGGCACCGATGATCTTTTCCATTTTCTTTTCCAATTGTTTCTGCGTTTCCGAATCCGGAGCATCTTCTAAAAACACATCATCAAAGTAGAGATTTCCCTTTTCTTTCGTAAGCTGTTGTTCTTCTTGTGTCAAATTCAAACATTGTGGCACCGGTAATTCTTGTGCATCGCAGAACTGGAGCAAATCATTTTCCAGAAGATTCAGTGTACCGAGTTCCTGAGAATCTGCGATTTTATCTGTAACTCTCGATTTCAACTTGTCAAAAAACTTTTCTGTCAGATGTTGGTACGAGAACAGTTCTGTGAGTTTCTCATAGTCTTCCTCATCAAAGGTATCTGTTGTTTCTTTCTGTAGATTTTGAACTGCTGGTCTAGCATTCCGTAACTTGCCTTCAATAAGTTTAATCAGCGCCTCGCGTTTTTCTAAGTTGCGGAACACAGGAAGCGTATCCAGCCCTGTAACCATCTGGTTCAGCTGAATAACACAGTTTCGGCTGTATTCTTCTGCACCAAGTTTAGAAACCAAAAGCTCAACATTTTCTTCTTTATAGCAAGACTTTTCCAAATCCTGTAGTGCATCCTCATAATCATCTCTTGTTTTCCGTGCATAGTTTTGCAATGTAGCACGATATGCTTTGATGAGTGCAACCTTTTGCCTTTTAATAAAGGTCTCCTCCAACGACTGGTCTGAAACAGTCCCTTTGGGCATCGGGAAGAGAAACTCCGGCGCGATTCTTCTGGCAAGTATTCTATACTCTGCATATGCTGCCGGGCTTTCCGTTGCAAGATACTGGCTGACATAGATTCTACTCAGAATCTTTGCATTCATAGCGGTGTTATATTCTTCATTAACAAGATATTTCAGCAGTTTGGCGGCATCTTCGGTTTTTCCGATTTTGAGGTGCGAAATTGCACACAGCTGCAAAACATCGTTTGCATTCCCAGCCTTTTTCTGTGCTTCCATAACCAGCTGATATACTTTTTCAGTATTTTCCTTTGCATTTTCCAGCAGTAGAAGATCTGAATATTCCAGCAATGCGGACGCAGCCAACTGATCTTCGCGCAACAAGCTAAACTGATTCAGCTGATAATATTTTTCAAAATGGCTCTTTGCTCGATTCCGATATTCTGCTTTTGACACGGAATTTGTTTCATTTTCCGAGATGTACAATGCTGTGTGCGCATAAAAATACCAAAATGGCGGGTATGCTTCAAAATTGGGAGCAATGGCTTCCAACCGGGCATATTTGCGGTATTCATCTGCATCCATCAAAATCCGATCGTATTGTTTGATCTGATTTTCCGTCAGGCGCCATTCATCCTTGAATCCATACGAATCTGCAAGACGCCATGCCGTTGTGAACAATTCTCTTTGGAGAGCGTGGAACTGTTCCATTGCAGTGATCTGAAGTTCAAATTCCGAATTTTCTTTCTCGATCCCTGCATTAGCCTTTTCTCTGCGGTAATTCATATATGCTGTTCCGACTTGAGTTGCCACTGAAAGTACCATTGCAATCGGATTTCCCGCCACAATCATACTGAGATTCGGAACCGCAGACCAAATTGCATTTTTCATGCGTCGTTGGTAATCGCTCTCAACTTTTTGCTTTTTCAGTTCCTGAATTCTGAAAAATGTAATCGTATTCAGTGTTTCCACCAGAATCTTCAAAAGTGCCTCATCTTTTGGCATGGCTTCTAGATTAAGATTGTTCAGAATCGCATTATACTCCTGCTCCAAAACATAAACATCGTTGTAATCTACTATCTGTGAAATAGAAACCGTGCACAGATTAAGTGCATAAGCCGCTTTGCGTTTTTCGTCTTCTGAATACATCTGTAATTTCTGCATATCATTCACCTTTTACAAATCCACTTCCATCATAATCGGAAGATGGTCTGATACTTCTTTCCGGTAACGGTTAAACCGCTGCTCCTGCGTAACGTCTTCAGACTTTGTATACTTGTTCACAAGGTCTATGCTATGAATGCTGTCCATCCGAACAATTCGTCGGGTTCGCTCATCAAATGAAAAATGATCGTAATTGTTTGCATACTCCGGGGTGTCACGCTTTATTGTACTTGCATCAGTCTGATATGTGTAAACATATGCTTTTGCTCTGCTTTCATCTACGGGCTTTCCCTTTGCATCAAAACAGGCAACTGCTGGAACTGCCGGATAGGCTCCTAGATTCAGGTTATAATCTCCAAGCAAAACCGTATAAGGTGAAGTGCAGTCCTGAACCTTATAATATTCTGCGACACGTCGATACAATTGTCCGGCCAAAATATCGAACTCTTTCTGCCGCATTTTTGCAGCACTGTAGTCGATCACATCATTGAGTGCTCCTGATTTTCCATATACGATATGGGTCACAAGGATTCTCAGCTCTGCAACATGATGATTTTTCAATAAAAACCGCGCATATAATGGATCTCGAATCAATCGGAGTTGGCTTTCTGCAATCACCGGATTGTAATTGGAAAGAATTTCCGGTCTGTATGGCTCACCCCAGCGTCCTAGCGGCAAATCAAACTTATCCGCTCGCCAGAGAATTGCATACCCCTCACCACGTCGGTCTTCACCTCGAAATGGCTCGTTTTCTCGTGACAAAACAGGCTGCGCCCATTGGCTGTCCCATGGCCCACTCAAGCGGCGTTTCAAGGAACGATCATAAGCCTTTGCTTGTCCTGATGGTTCTTTTAAGTCAATTCCGCCAAGAATTTTTCCTCCTGCCAAAACCTCCTGCAACGCCACGATATCCAGATGATAGTAGTTTATCATTTTGGCAATTCGATCCAGGTCTCGCCCCTCACCATCTGCAAGATTCCGTACATTAAAGGAACCAATTCGGATTCTGCTCATACATCCTCCTGAGGCTTTATACCATTTGTTCCTGCATTCTTTGAATTTCAGTTTTCATCTCCTGCACCAGCGTTTCCGGCGCAGTCACTTTGACTTTGCTGCCCTGACTGAGCAGCCACATCTTGACACCCGTTCCAAAGACATCGGCCTCAATCGAGCACACACCATCTTTTTCATCTACGACTTTTGCCATCGGGAACTTGTCCAGTACAGCTTCCACCGATGGACCATAGTAGTTGAAACTGATTCTCTGCGGCTCGCCACCGAACATGAACTGTGTTCGGTTCTTATACTCGCCCTCTTTGAAGCGGTCTTTATAAGGAACAGAGAACTTTTCTCCTGTTTCCTTGATGGAATGGATTCGATCAAGCCGATAAATGGTAGGATAAGGATCGTTCTTTTTATGGAAAGCCTCTCTGGTGAGGTTGTCTGTGATAACAGCCATGAGATAGAAATAATACTCTGAGAACATCAACCCCACTGGCTCAACCATCCGTTTTACGATTTGACGGTCTTTCAGCTTTTGGTATTCGATTTCCAGCACAGACTGATTTCGGATGGCCTGTGCCACCATCCACAGGTTCTCCTGATCAACAGCTGCATGAGATGGGTCGCGATAGTTGAACAGTTCATTGCTGATAAACCATTCAATGTCGCTCTTTTCTTTCTGAGACACACAAAGGTTCAGGATGACTTGCAGCTGCTTTTCAACCTGCTCTTTGGTAAAGGCACGGCTTTCCAGCAGAATTTTGCACAGGGCCAAAACCTCACCTTTGGAAAGCTGCTCAACCTCCTGCGTGACCAGACGGTAGCCGTTTTCCTTTTTGTCGTACTCAATTTTTCTTACAATGCCTTCCTTAGCACACTGTTCTGAGAGAAAATCTCGGATGCTGTCAATGTCTCTCTGGATGGAGCGGACGTTCACATGGTACTGCTCTGCTGCTTTCTGCTTGTTGATGAGCTTGCCAGAAAGGAAATCCTGATAAAGTTCCAATACACGAGTCGTTTTTAAGGTGTCTGCTGTCATTGGTTTGTCCTCCTCTTCGGTTCAGCTTCATTATAGCAACGAAGATAGACAAGGACTGTCCACCATAATACTTTTTAGCGTGTTTTACCACAAATTTTGTCGAATCAATTTCTTTCTTGTATCATATCACCCAAATCAGATGCCAGTAATATGATTTCTACTATTCAAAGTATACGACTTATACAATTATCGGTCAAGGTTTGGAACAATAAAATCGTAAGTAATCACTACGATTTGTACAAGGAGGCCAAACCATGGAAAGAGAGAAGCCCACATTTGATATCTTAGGTCGTATTGAGCAGGAACGCCTTGCCCGTGGCTGGTCTGAGTATGCCCTTGCAGAGAACTCTGGACTGACTCAATCCACTATCTCTACATGGAGAAGAAGAAATCTTCAGCCAAATGTTGCTTCTATTGAAAAAATCTGTACAGGCTTCGGCATCACACTTTCTCAGTTCTTTCAGGAGGAAGAGCCTGTTTACTTAACCAATGAGCAAAAGAACCTTCTTGATCTCTGGGCGAAGCTCTCTCCTGCTCAAAGAGAGGCTGTCACTAAAATGCTGTGTGCTTTCCTATATATAAAGGAAGATTCCTGAGTTTCAGTTGCATATTACCAGCAAAAGCAGCCAAGCCACAAAAGGACTTGACCGCTTTATCATTTTGAATAATAGGGTTTAGGTACAGGATTCGCTGATTTTTGTCAAATCACTGTTCAGCAGCGTTTCATGTTCCAGAAGCTCTTTCTGAACAGCAAGCAAGAAATCTCTGTTATCATAGAGAATCTTATAAGCTCTGCGGTACAACTCTTCCATCTTAGCTGCTTTTATAGCTTCGTTACTGAAAAGTCTGGTCTCGGACATTCTATTATCCGCCGATTCAATTTCAAAGAAGCCAGCACCTGCAAGGGGTGTTATCCAGAGATCAAGTAGACGGTTTGCGTTCTGGATATCACCGCCTGCATTGACATCCATTGTTCCATAAATCAAGGCTACTCCTGCTTTTCCAGCTAAAGCCTTCGTTATATCGTTCAGAAGTTCTTCTTCATTTTTCAGGTAAGTGGAATGACCATTCTCTAAGCCACCGATGCAGCTTTGATTTCCACGAATTGAAACAATGCCAATACTGTCGGGGTTCAGAACTTCTCCTACAACTGCGTGAGCGGCTTCATGTATTGCAATCTTTTGCAACTCCATGGAGTTAGTTCCTTTATCTGCCTTTTGGAGTTTATAAACTACCTGAAGCAGTGCATCTGTCACATCATCTTTGTAAATATGCTCGTGTCCTTGGTAGGTGCTATTCAGCGCAGCAAGATTCATTACAGTTTCAAGAGTGGCACAGCTTACCTTAGGCATAGCCTTAACAATATCTGAAATCAGAACATCCTCTGCCAAATCCTTATCCCGGAGATAATAACTGACGATTTTCTCAGCAGTCTTTCCCGTTGGAGGGTCAAGATAGAGCGTATAGTCGAATCTTCCGGGTCTTAGCAGTGATGGTGGCATATATTTTGTGTCATTTGTCGTAGCAATCACAAAAAGGTCTGTTGCCTTGGCATCATCAATACAGGCTTGTAAGCAGGCCCATTCTGGTGCATAGGGAGAATTGGATTCTACATAGAGGTTCAAATCCTCCAAGAGCAGTATACTAGGTGCGGCCTCTTTTGCAGCCGAGAAAGCAGCTCTCAATTCATCCAAAAAACTGTTTTCCTGACTGGTTTTCCGGAAAACAAGAGATTTGCGACCTGATTCTTTTATAAAGACAGATGCAAGCAAACTCTTGCCAAGGCCGGGATCAGATTCCATCAGAAGTCCTCTGGGGATAGAAGCTCCTTTGCTTTTATAGATTTCTGGCCTTTTCAGGGTATCCAATATCTGACGTAGGATGTTTTTGGTTGATTCGTAACCGATAACTTTTTCATCGAACTTGTCCATTTTATAACGTTCCCTCCCTATTACTTTATTTTAATTCTTCTGTTCTGCTTTATCTGCTCTTTTGCAGTTAAAGGAGCATTGCCATATTTAATACAATCATCTCCATATAATGCAGCTTCTCGCTCTTGTTGAAGCCTAGGATTTCTTTGAAGTTTCTCTTCAAACTGAAACATCCACTCCCGAATGATTTTTTCAAGTTCTTTCAGTTCCACGACGTAACCAGAATAGAACAGGTTTAGTGTTGTAAAGGACACTGTGCAAATAACGAAATGAATATGCACACAGTATGTATCAGCATGAATTCCGTAGGCAGTAATAAGGCCTTTAGCAACATAGGAATTTGCTATAGATTGTGCCAAGGGAATCAAATCCTGCGGTAAAATACAATCACTCGCCTGAAATGAAACTATCCTATGCCTTACCAGCTGTGGAGTATCTTTGTGTCTTCTTTGAATTATAAAAAGCATCAACCGATAAACCATATCCGGATTATTCATATCAGGAATCATAGCAGGCAAACACCCTGTCAAATTATCTGTTATAATGTTTGCTCTTCTGCTATCATCTGCCGTTTTATTCAGCCTAAAAACATACTGAAGAAGACTATATAAATCTTCTAACGATCCATATTTATTTTTAACGAGTTCTATATGCCACATACTTTTGAACCTCTTCTTTAATACCATCTATATCATTCTTACTTGCAAGGACTCCAATATTTGAAATCAAACTATCAACAAAGGTCTCGTCAACTCCTGTAAAATAGATAGCACTTTTAAGAATTTCAGTTGTGTTTTTGCCAGTCTGTTCTTTTTTCTTTTTTAAAAGATCAAGTTCAAGTTCGGTCACTCTTATAGTTATTGTCATAGTCATCAATTCCTTTCTTCAAAACGTTTACGGGCCTGCGGCCCCCTCTAGCAAGAACGGTAAAATGTATGTACAACACACATCTTATCCCTTTCTTGGGCAATCAATGAGTTAGCTATTGATTGCTTATCTTAATGTTAGCTGTGTTAATAAAGATTAAATTTCACCCTCTTTCCCCTTTATACATTATTCAGCATTAACATCAAGATTATTTGTATGTACATCTTGTTATCAAGCATTATTTTTAAGCAACATAAAACCCACATGGATCTATTGTCCATGTGGGTTTTTTCATCTTACCATCCAGCAGCTTTCATATGAGCTTCTTGCACAATGTATTCTTGTACTGCTCTCTTTGGAATTTTCCAAACTCTTCCAATTCGCATTGCCTTGATTTTCCCTGTCTTCAAGAGTTTATAGGTGGTATTCATACCGCAGTTCAGCATATCAGCAACTTCTTCCGGGGTTATCAATGTATCGTAGTAATCAAACATAACAACTAATCCTCCTTCAATGAGTTACTATACTGTTACCGAATGTCAAATCATACCAGATACAAAGAAAGGGCAATCACGCAGGTGATTGCCCTAAATTGATATCAAAATATTATAATGTAGCCCTCGTTCCTACACTTTCAAAAAAATTTCGCCTGAAATTATCCTGTTTTCCCGGTATCAGGGTATGTTTTGCGCATAAACTTTTCAAAACTGTAGGAAACCCATCAGATCGTAAACTTTATTACACTCATTCCTCCTGCCAATGCTGCTTCATTTCTTCTTAAGAACTGTAATTTTGAATATTTCAAATAGTAGTCTTTTTTCTTAGGCATCATGGTATCGAGTTCTTCAAGTGTTATCGGTGCCTTTACCTCCTGTGCTGTTTCAATCGCTCTGGAAACATATCCCGACAGAGCTTTTAGCATAATGGTATTTTGTTCCAATTCTCTCATGTCATTTTCATCAAGCATTCTCATTTCTAATTTCACATCTTTTTTCTTGATGTACTCAGACAATTCGTTGTACATTCTGCAAACAACATTTTGTCCCTTTCCCTCCATGCTTTTTTCAATATTTTTTCTTAACGCAACACAAAAGCACGACAAAAACAATGGAAACACCCAGTTTGTCCAAGAGTCTATATCCTCTTTATAAACAGACTTCCAACGGTTGAGGTCAAATAAATCTTGCTCATCATTTTGGCGCGCTATCGTTTTTCCAAAAACATCTTGAAGTTCTGTTTTCCATGTGTCCATTGTACGATTTTCTTTTTTCTCTTGAAGTTCCTTATAGTCTCTCAGCCCATCAAATTCCATATTTACAACTTCGGCACGACAAACCACATTATTCATCTTAAAGCAGTCGCTCATTGTCTCAATTGATTCTGCATCAAAAAGTAGAATATTCGCTCTTGAATTTGCAAGTTCCGAAATATTTTTCCAAAGGCACACCATCATATTGTAGTTCAATATTTTTTCAACTTGAACCTGAACATACAGCTTATCAGCCGCAGTCATATGACGTAAAGATTCCATCTGGTTCAATGATTTATACAACCCATTCAGTTCTCGAAGCCTTTCAATGTCAAGACTAACATTATCGCTATTGCTTTTTTCTATTTTTTCAACCACATTCCACCGCGATGATGATCTTCTAAAAATTGCCATCACATCCAGATCGCTAATATTTAGAAACTCCCTATGTACGCTTTCTCCTTTCACTTTAATCTCTTTGCTTTTAATAAAAGGCTTATATCCCGGCACTTCAGCGAGTTTTTTATCAAGGCCTTTTATGCTTCTTTTTAATGGTTGATTTCTACTCCGTAAAAATTCTGCTCGACTGGCTTCTACATGGTCTTTCTCAATTTTTAATGGATTTTTTCCCTCTCCGAGTTCATGATAAACTCCCCGTTCCAGTAGGTCGTCCATTCCCGTAATGTACTTGCTTAGATTTTTTCTCTTCTTCTTTTTATCTTGCTCAGTCTCCTTTTCTTCAGCAAATGCCTCCTCATCAAAAAAAGCATATTCGCCCGACGCATATACAGTTATCCTGTTTTCTTCGCCAATTATTTCTCGTACCATACAATAGACGCTCACTATGGCATCCTTTATTAGCATATTTTTCCTTTTTTCATGAAATCCAGTCATTATGCCAATATCAAGATTTTTATTCAGTTCGTCCAAACGAACTCTATTTGTTAAAAATGGGTGGCCGTTCCATCTGTCAGAAACAAACGGCGCAAACATCCTGTATGCCTGTTCTGCTGCTGCTTCAACCAACGACCCTCGTTCTTGATTTGGAACTTCTTCAGCTGCCATATCTTGCTCTTGATCGGCGGCTGCAAAATTCAGCCGAAAAGTGTACTTCAGTACCTTCTCGGCTTCATCTATCCGATTTACAAATTCTTCCACTTTCATAGAGTTTTCCTTCATATGATTTAATTTTATGCCAAAAATAAGATTTTATTATATTCATTTTACTTAGTATATGTCATTTATTCTTTTATTACAATACGCTTTTTAGACGCACAACTTTTTTTCGTGCTGCGAATTTTATTCATCCTGATTTTGTTGTACAATATTGTCACCGGAAGCGATCCGGGAGCTGAGTAAGGCCAAACAAGCCTTACTCAGTGCACACCCTACAATAATCTAGGAGGTATCACCATGATTAACACCATATAGATTTCAAGCCTCTCTCCCCCCTCAACAGAAAAGCACCGCAAAATCCGCACCTTGAAAACAGCATATAGAAAAAGGAGATGTATGGTATGAATAACCACCAGCCGCCCCCTGTTCCACAGTCTGCCGTTACATTTGGAGATGACCGACTCGTTGATCCATGGGTAGAAGCCATGCTCCGGAATACCTGTAATGATTTTCAGGCTCAAAACATGGCGTTGCAGCAAGAAAATGCCGCCTTGAAAAGCAAAAAACAATCTCTACAGCATCAGAAGGTAAATCAGCTTTCCGAAGCAGCTAATCGCGCTTACCTGCGGGAGTTAACTGCATATGGAACAGAGCATCTTGTGAAGTTTCCCGATGGAAGATACCAGGTTGTCAAGGAAAACAATCTTGGTGAACCTTATAAGGTTGTCAAACCTCTGTCAGACTGTACAGAATTCTCTGCTCGATATGTGTTTGACCCACGAGACGGCTCCACACTCATTGAAGTCCAGTACCGTCTTCCAAATGGAAAGCGGACCAGCTTCAGTATTCACGTCGAAAAATTTCGGAAGAGCACTCTAGCTCAAAGTTTTTACAAAGGTGGTGGAACACTTCACTTCGGAAAAGATGGCCCTCGGCTGTTTTACATGCTGATTGCACAACTCTTAAGCAGCCACAACTCATGCATTCTATCCATACCAGGGTGGAACTTCAACAACTCCCGATGGACTTTCAAAGAGTCAGCAGCGTGTGAGTCGATATTGAACAGCCTAATTCTTCCTGCTGCCGATTTTGCATCGGAAAATCAACGGATGATGTCGCTGGTCATAGGGCTGTCGCTCCTAAAGACACGTCTTGTGGAAAAGATGCAGCCCATTAAACCATTTGCGATGATTTGCGAAAGTTTCTCTGTCACAACAGAAATTACACTTAATTGCCGACTGACGGAACTAAAAAAGCAGCTGAACAACCATCGAGACGATTTGCTCATCTACCTACACGACGGATTGGCTTCATCCCGTTATCAAAGAACAATGAACTACGACTTTCTCTCAGATGAAACCGAAAAAGGAAGCGCGAGTCGTTCAATCTATGTTGTTTTAGCAAGAAAGCTGACTCCAGAGATTCGTGAGCACTGCATCCCGATTATTCCAGCAGAGGTTTGCAGCACTACCGATATAGTTTCTGTAACATGGAACGACCTAATCAGCTTGGCTGAGAGCAATCCTGACGAGTTTAACTCGCGCACTCAACGTGCATACGAAGAAGCGTGCCGTAACTTCAAAGGTTCAAATTACTGTCAGGATGCAGCGGCTTTGAATGTAGTTTCCGAAATCATCTGTTGGACTTTCGCTCGTACAGCCGCGACTCACCAGCGTGAAAAAGAGCTCCAAGACACATATAAACAGACTTTGGAAAATTATGTTCAGTATTGGGACTCTCTAACGGATGCTTCTGCATTAGATCGTTTTCGCGATGCACTTTACGCCGCTGCCAGAAAGCGAAGTATTCGCTTCCGTGCCATCGGCAATATAGACGAAACTTATTGTACGGAAGCGGAGGTGTTATACGATGAGTACAAGCTATATGTCACCCTCGACCTTGTGAAGTGCTTGGTTTCAGAGTATATGTCGGAATTTCTTGTCTCTGATGTTCTAGCTCAGTTGACCGAAGCTTGCATCCTCTCTGACAGCAGTGTAAAGACATTTACTCTCTCTACTGGAAATCCTAAGAATGTCCGACTTCGCTCCATTAACCGCAGCTTTGTGAACGGTCATGGACGCCGCGATATTACAACTATTTGGCAAAAAAGGAGGTTTTCTCATTGATTTCAGACTCTGAAATTAAGGTTTTTTTCGGAATCTACCAAGAGGTCTCTGAAAGTTTTAAAACCTGTCTTCGATTTCGCTTCGGCACTGACCCCGCCAGTGTATTTATTACAGGAGCAACAGGGAGCGGTAAAAGTACTGCTAGTATAAGTCTTGCTATCCAGTATGTTAAACAAAGTATTCCTCTACTTGCCATAGACATAAATCAAACAATGTCTCCTGACCACATTTGCAAGGCTCTGTCGCCAGAATTTGAATCGCTCGTGATACGACATAACCTTTATAGAGAAGCTGCGGCAAGCGACTTAATAACCCCTAAAATTTACGATGGCTGTATAGAGGATTCATATGACACTGCTTATGGATTATCTGAGATCATCAGTAAAGGCTATCGGTTGGGTCCTACGCAGACCTCAATTCTTACCGATGCTATAAAATCCCGTGTAGATTGCAGAGAGACATCTCTACAAATTTTTCCCAGTATTCTTGAGGAACTTGAGAACTCCAGTTTGACAAGTGCTCACACACTGGCCAATCGTCTAAGACCTCTTTTACGGAACAACGTATTCGAGTGCCGAAAAACAGGCAGCACTTCTCTCCCGCTTTCTCCGAATATTCACGTCTTTGATCTAAGCGGATATCCTGCTGGCATACGAATTATCCTAGCAGAACTTCTGCTATATGATTGGTTCCGTTCTGCCCGTGCGCTGCAAACTCCAATCATCATTATGGTCGATGAAGTGCAGAATCTAAAGCTTGGTCGAGGCACAGTCTTGAATCAAATCATCACAGAAGGTCGTCGATTTTCTATCGGTTCCATCCTTATTTCACAATCTTTGAAATCCTTCAGCCCAGATGAACAGCTGGCGTTGAGTCAAACTGGAACTAAGCTGTTTTTTAAGCCACCACTCACAGAACTTCGGGCATGTTCCGAGATGTTAGCACCCCCACAGCACCGTGCCGAGACATCTGAACTACTCAAGTCTTTACAAGTTGGGCAGTGTCTTCTGCTGTCCGAATACGCTTACATAGGAGACGAGACTCACCCATGCACTGATTGCATTCAGGTGAATGTTGACCTCCCGCAGTCCGTCAAATAATAGGAGGATTTTTACGATGAGCTATCATTATGGATTTTTTGATGCCCCTGCGGTTCCCGCATACCCTAATTCAACGCCAGCCATGAAACCCGCAATTTATTTTATCGAGCCCCCCTGTCTTGCCGATGCCAATTATGAATGCCTTGGTTGCGACACTGCAACCTTGCGTAACAACGGTCTCCACCTAAACTGTGGCTATCTAATTCCCTCCAATTTTCCCCTGTGTGATGAAGCGATATTGGAACCCGATCTTCCTTGGTATCCTTAAAATCGAAGAGTTGTCTCAAACAGGCAGTTATTCTTATAGTGACTAAGAAGCCAGAAAGGCTTCAATAATTAATCTTTATGGAGGAAATACCCATGAAAAACAACACCAACAGCGATTTCATCAGTCTAACCGCCGCCGTCCGCCGCGCCAAAAGTGAAGGATTTAATCTGAGCTATGCCAGCCTGCGGAGGTTCGTGGCCGAAGGATTCATTCCGCACGTGCCCAACGGAAGCCATATTCTGGTATACTATCCAAACGTAGCCAATCTACTGAAGAACGGTGTGACTGCCGAACAAAGTCGAGCTTATCAGCTTTCCCGTAGTCGAAGCTAATCCAACCATCTGCCCTCGGCATCCTCCAGATGCCGGGGGCATTTTTGAAACAAGGAGGTTCAAATCTATGTTCTGTGAAAACTGCGGCCATCCGATCTCGGATACCGCTAAATTCTGCTCTGCCTGCGGCCATCCTGTTGGCACAGCACCATCCCCCGGTGTAGGAGCACCGCCCACTGTTCCAGTCAAACGAGAATCGCCTCGGCTGAAAGCATCGTCTGGTAATGGAAGCATCTCTAGAATGTCCGGGATACGCCGGAAACCATGGATACTCCGAATGCCAATCCCAGACCCCCACACAGGTATTACGGTTGTGAAGACTGTCGGCACTTATGTCACCCGTGAAGAAGCCGAAGCTGTACGCGCTGAAATGATGAAACGCCCTGCCACACCATATCAAGATTCCACCTTAGCAAAAATTCACGAGATTTTTCTTGAATCTCGCGAGTACAAAGGACGTTCTGATAAGGCCCGCGAACTGTATGATCTGGCATGGAAGTATCTAAAACCGCTCTGGTATTATAAAATCACCGCTCTCTATGCGCAGGATTTCCAAATCATCCTTGATAAGATGGCCGATGATGGCCTGTCTCAGAGCATGTTGGAAAAAGAGCGTACTCTTATCAGCAAGCTGTATCGCACAGCAATTGGATGGCGTGTGGTAGATGCTAACCTTGCATCTGTTCTGAAAGTCGAGGGGCGCAAATCCCCGGAACGCGAAATCTTCACGGATGAACAGGTAACGCTGATTTTGAGCCAGAAGAACACTCCCACCGGGCAGATGGTAATTGCTCTTCTGGCCTGTGGAGTGCGTATCTATGAGCTGCTGCACTTCAAACACGAAGATTTTCACCGCACGGAATCCGGCGCTTATCTGATTGGCGGCTGCAAGACCGAAGCCGGACGTAACCGCATCATTCCCATTCTTGACTTCGGCATCCCGATTTTTGAACATGCGTATGCCACCTCTGTGGAAAACAGCCCGCTTTTTCCAAATGGCAAAGGAGGTTTTTGGAACGAAAAGAACTGGCGCAACCGCAAGTTCTATCCGTTCTTGGAGGAAATTGGTATTCAGCCGAATCCTTATGACGAGAACGGCAAGCGTAAACCGGAGTTTTCCGGGAAGCTCGCCACTTATACGCCCTACACCACCCGGCATACATACGCCAGCCTCTGTGATCGCGCAGGGGTCAACAAGGATATCCTGAAACGTGCTGTCGGGCACACGCCCAAATCCAAAACGCTGGATGAAGTCTATCTGCATCCGAAAGCCAACCAGATGATCGAAGCCTTTGATAAGGCCAATCAACTTGTCAAAGATGAAGTTCTAACTCTGCCAGAAGAATAATCCCAACAAACCAGAAAAACCGTCAACGCATGAGAGAGCAATCTCTCACGTTTGACGGTTTTCTTTTTTCGTTTCTGTCATTCTACACAAAATTCGGAGATAAAACTTTATACTTAAAAATTCACAAAAATCGGGTTTCCGGGGCCATTCTGCCGTTCCTCCCCGAATTTTGCTACAGATTTGCTACAAACTTGCTACAAACGACTGAAAAGGGGGCCTCCTACACGTTTCATTATCACCATGCAAAAGTGAATCCGTTTCACTTCCACAGGTCAAAAAGCACGCAGATACAAGAAAAAGCCGCTTACCTTTTCAGGTGAACGGCTTCTCATCAAGTGGAGAATTAGGGACTCGAACCCCAGACCCCCTGCGTGTGATGCAGGTGCTCTAACCAGCTGAGCTAATCCTCCATATTCGCTTGTGTCGTGCGCTCCGAACTGGAACGTGATTATTATAGCACGGCCTTTGCCGAAATGCAAGCCCTAATTTGAAAAACTTTTACTTTTTTCGAAACACTTTCCTTCCCAGCAAAAACGCCATGCCGGGTGCCGGGCGTGCAGCATTACCGCCGGGCAGCTGCACCGGCTGCGCCCTGCACAAAAAATGTGCGGCAGGCTGTTGCTCTTTGCCTGCAAATCGTGTATACTTGGGGGCAGAAAGCTGCATAAGAGAAATCGAGGGATGTATATGCTGACACTTCGTGGGATCATCACGCTGGTAATATTGGCTGTGCTGTTTGCGCTGGCTGTGGTCTGGATCTCCAGACAGGGCGGCTGGAAGGGCGAGGGCTGCAACGGCAACTGCGCTTCCTGCCACAGCCATTGCGAGGACCCGGACGCCAAGAAGAAATAACCCAAACAGGGCTGCTGCACGAAACACGGTGCAGCAGCCCTGTTTTATGTTTTTTCACGGTTATTTGCTCAGAACGCACCGCGCTGGGCGGCATAGACGGCGATGGTGCTCAAAAGATCCTGCAGCGCCTTCTGGTAGGTGGTGCGGCCGATGTGCAGCTGCTCTAAGATCTCGTCCTCCGGGCGCTGCTCAAAGAAACGCATCCGCAGCAGGTCTGCCCGCATGGGGTCGTGCACCTGATAGTAGTCGATTCCCTCATCAATGGCGCTTTGCCAGCGGCGGTTTTCCGGCGTGCGCGCCCAGTGGCGCTCGCCGTACTTGCGCAGGGCGTTCCGGGTCAAGTCGCGTTGTTCCTGCGTCACTGGCGCTTCCCCCTTTTGGGCAGCTCCAGCACCGCACTGCGCGAAAACCGGTTCTCGGCATCGAAAAAGCAGGCGTCCCGCTCGGCCATCGTCAGCCCAAGCATAGTGGAAAGCCGTTCTGCTTCGTCCAGCTTGAATTGAGTCTCGCCCAGCAGCTTGTGCCGCAGGGTGTTGCTGCTGATGTGCAGCACACTGGCCACATATTGCAGCTTGTAGCCACTGTCTTGGATGTAAGTGTAGATCAGGTTTGTGTTTGCCATGGCTTCGCTCCTTTTTTGTAGTTCACCGCGTTCGCAACAATCATTGGTTGTATTATACCCCGTTGTTGATTAACTGTCAACCTACAATTTCCAAAACGCTCGGCAATTGTTGATTTTCAGGAAATTTTCTGTTATACTCAAAGCAGAAAGCCGCGTTTCACGCTACAACCCATAGTTTTCAGGAGAACTACCATGTCCGATCTATCTACCCGTGTCCGTCTGCGCCGGGAGCAGCTGGGCCTTTCGCAGCAGGAGCTTGCCCGGCGCATGGGCTACCGCTCCCGTTCCTCCATCACCAAGCTGGAAAAAGGCATCAACGATCTGCCTCAGTCCAAGGTAGAGGAGCTGGCGCAGGCGCTGGAGACCACCCCCGCCGCCCTGCTGGGGCTGGGCACGCCCTGTGCCTGCCCCCCGGGCTTTGAGCCTCTGCCCGCCATGGTGCAGGTACCGCTGATCGGCTCCATCGCCTGCGGCACCCCCATCACCGCCGAGCAGAATATTGAGTGCTATATCGGGGTGCCCGCTGCGTGGCACGCGGATTTTGCCCTGACCTGCCACGGCGACAGTATGTCTCCCACGATCTGCAACGGGGATATCGTCTGCATCCGCTGCCAGCCCGAGGTGGAGCAGGGTGAGATCGCCGCTGTGCGGGTGGGCGAGGAAGCTACCCTCAAGCACTTCCACCGGCAAGGCGATGCCGTGATGCTGCTGGCGGATAACGCCGCCGTCTGCCCGCCCATGTTCTACGCCGGCGAGCAGCTTTCGGAGCTGCACATTGAAGGCAAGGCCGTGGGGCTTTGCCGCGGCCTATAAGATAAGGAGAGAAAGGATTTTATCATGCAGCAGGCATCCGAAGCCATGACCCTGAAGGTCATTGCCCATATCCACACCGCCTTTCCCACCAAGTTCGGCATCCCGCGTCAGAGCGGGCTGGTAGAAGAGCTGCGGGGCGAGATCATCTTTACCCCGGAATACCGCAATCCCGACGCCCTGCGTGGGCTGGAGGATTTCAGCCACATCTGGCTGGTATGGCAGTTTTCCGGCGCGGTGCGGGAAAGCTGGTCCCCTACCGTGCGCCCGCCGCGCCTTGGCGGCAACACCCGGGTGGGCGTGTTTGCCACCCGGTCGCCCTTCCGGCCGAACCCTCTGGGACTTTCCAGCGTAAAACTGGAAGCCATTGAGCAGCGCCCGGACGTTGGGCCGGTGCTCATCGTGCGCGGTGCCGACCTGATGGACGGCACCCCCATCTACGATATCAAGCCCTACATCCCCTACGCAGACTGCCACCCGGACGCCGCCGAGGGCTTTACCGGGCAGACCCGCACCCACCATCTGGAAGTCTCCTGCCCGGAAGCGCTGTGGCAGACTGTACCGGAGGCCGACCGCGCCGCATTGCAGGGCGTGCTTGCCAGTGACCCCCGCCCCTCCTACCAGCACGACCCGCAGCGGGTGTACGGCATGGAGTTTGCCGGGCTGGAAGTGCATTTTACCGTGGACGGTGCTCAGCTCACCGTGCGGGACATCACCTTGTTATAAAAGGAGCCGTTCATGGAACTGCGGACTGTCAATACCTTTCTGCACATCGCCGAGCTGCACAGCTTTTCCCGCACCGCGCGGCAGCTGGGCTACTCGCAGTCGGCGGTGTCCTCCCAAATTGCACAGCTGGAAGCCGAGCTGGGCACCCCGCTGTTTGACCGCGTGGGCAAGACGGTGCGCCTGACCGATGCCGGGCAGACCTTTTTAGGCTACGCCCGCACCCTGCTGGAAACTGCCCAGCAGGCACAGGCCGCCTTGCAGCCCGCCCAGCAGGTGCGGGGCAGCCTGCGCATCGCGCTGGCAGATTCCGTATGCAGCACCTTTTTGCCGGGACTATTGCAGCGCTACCACGCCCGCTGCCCGCAGGTGGAACTGGTGCTGCACACCGCCTCTTCGGACGAGATGCTGCAATTGCTGAGTACCAATCAGGTAGACCTTGTCTACACGCTGGACCAGCCCCTTTTGCAGCCTGCACTGGTACTGGCGGCAGACGTACCGGAGCCGGTGTGCTTTATTGCGCCGCCGCAGCATCCGCTGGCGCAGGAAAGCGTGCTCCCGCTGGACATTCTGCCCCGGCAGGAGTTTCTGCTCACCGAGCGGGGCATGAGCTACCGGGACGCGCTGGACCAGTGCATGGCGGCGCACGGCCTTGCCATCCACCCCTATCTGGAGCTGGGCAGCGCCGCGCTGCTGTGCCAGATGGTAGAACAGGGCATGGGGCTTTCCTTTTTGCCGGAGTACATCGTGCGCAGCGCACTGGCCGAGGGGCGTCTGGCGCGGCTGAACGTGCCGGACTGCACCGTTATGATGCACCGGCAGCTGTTCTACCACCGGGATAAATGGGTAACCCCCCAGATGAACGTATTCATCGAGCTGGTGCGGCAGGGCGCACAGATAAAATGATTTGGAATGCCCGCCGCGTTGCTTTGGGCATATTCAGCGGAAAAATTATTTTTATTTCGGGGTTCAGAAACGCCTGTGGGCGTTTCTGAACCCCATTTTCACGAGAGGGTTCTCCAAAACGAAAAACCGCCGAAGGTTTCCCTTCGGCGGTCTTTCGTATGATAGGAGGATCAAAAATGATCTTTGCTAAGTCTTAGTTCAGGATGGTCTGCTCGGTCTCGATGTCGAACAGGTGCACCTTATGGGGATCGAATGCAACGCGGACGGTGTCTCCGTTGCGAGCCTTGGAGGTGGGAGCAACACGAGCAGTCATCTTGTTGCCCTTGTACTCCAGGTACAGGTAGATCTCAGCGCCCATCATTTCGGAAACATCGACCTTAGCATCCAGCTGGCAGTCGGTGTGCTTTGCCATAAACTCGGGCTCGTCGTCGATATCCTCGGGACGGATGCCCATCTTGATCTTCTTGCCAACGTAGGAATCCAGCTTGCCGTCGGCGGTCTTTTCCTTGGGCAGGGGGATCACGTCGCCGCCCAGGTCAACACCGTACAACTCGCCCTTCTTGATCAGGGTGCCGTCCAGGAAGTTCATCTGGGGGCTGCCGATGAAGCCTGCAACGAACATATTGCAGGGCATATCGTACAGGTTCTGCGGGGTATCGACCTGCTGGATGATGCCGTCCTTCATAACCACGATACGATCGCCCATGGTCATAGCCTCGGTCTGGTCGTGGGTAACGTAGATGAAGGTGGTAGCCAGCTTCTTGTGCAGCTTGATGATCTCGGTGCGCATGGAGGTACGCAGCTTAGCATCCAGGTTGGACAGGGGCTCGTCCAGCAGGAAGACTGCCGGGTTACGAACCATTGCACGGCCCAGAGCAACACGCTGACGCTGACCACCGGACAGAGCCTTGGGCTTGCGGTCCAGCAGGTGCTCGATCTCCAGGATCTTAGCAGCCTCGTGCACGCGCTTGTCGATCTCGTCCTTCGGGGTCTTGCGCAGTTCCAGACCGAAAGCGATGTTCTTGTAAACGGTCATGTGGGGGTACAGAGCGTAGCTCTGGAACACCATGGCGATATCACGATCCTTCGGGGGAACGTCGTTGATCAGACGGCCGCCGATGTACATCTCGCCCTTGGAGATCTCCTCCAGACCGGCGATCATACGCAGGGTGGTGGACTTGCCGCAGCCAGAGGGGCCGACGAAGATGATGAACTCCTTATCCTGGATCTCCAGGTTGAAGTCGGTAACGGACGGGGCAGTTGCGCCCGGATAGATCTTGTAGATGTGCTGGCAGCTAATGGAAGCCATAATCGTTATCCTCCGTAAAATATTTGGTGTTTCACGCTCTTGACGGCGTGTTGTTTCGTTGGTACTATAATAACAGATAATTTTGTGATATAAAATAGCATTTTATTGATTAGAGGTGTCAGATATTGCTGTTTGACTGGAACACCATCGCCGCACCGGCTGCACTGCTGGACGTGCAGCTTTCCGCGTCCCGCACCCTGACCGGCGAAGGGCTGTGGGTCTGCCTTGTTTCCAGCGGCAGATGCACGGCTTCCCTGCCCGGGGCATCGGCTGCGCCCGCCGGCGCTGTGCTGGTGCTACCGCCGCAGTCCGCTGCGGCGGGGCACCTGATCTTGAGCCGTGCCCCGCTCACCCTGACCCCGGAGGACACCTGCCACCTGTTGTGCGTTCAGCTGACCGGGCAGGCCAGCACGCAGTTTTTGAACGGCCTGCGGGAGCTGCCCTACCTTGCCAAGGGCGAGACCTGCCCTGCCGCCGCCGAGCTGATGGGGCGGCTTGCAGAGGAAAAGCCCACCCACAGCCGCGCCCGCAGCCAGCTGGCCTTTGCCCTGCTGTGCGAGCTGGCGGATGCCGACAGCGCCGCGCCTGCCCTGCCGCCGCTGGTGCAGGCCGCCATTGAGGATATCCGCGCCAACTACGCCGGGCTGTACGGGGTGGAGGAGCTCAGCGAGCGGCTGGGCGTGTCCAAAAGCCATCTGGTACGCACCTTTACCGCCGCCGTGGGGGTGCCGCCGGGCAAGTACCTGACCACCGTGCGCATCGAAGCCGCGCAGCGTCTGCTGCTGCACCGGGAGTACACACTGGACGTGGTGGCCAGCCTGTGCGGCTTTTCCGGGGCCAACTACCTGTGCCGGGTATTCAAAAAAGAAACCGGCCAGTCCCCTGCACAATGGCGGGCACTGACCGGTCGCGCCGCACAGGCCGGGCTTACGCCCGAGGAGACCATGCGGGAACAAGAGATGTATATTTAAGCCGTCTCGGCCTTTTTTCTGCGCAGCAGAAACAGGGTCAGCAGCGCGGTGAGCAGCTCCGAAGCCGGGAAGGCTGCCCATACGCCCGGCATCCCGAACACCGCGCTCAGCACCAGCGAGCAGGCCACGATGGCCACCATGCCCCGGCAGATGGAAGTGATGGAAGCCTCCGCCGGGCGGTTCACGGCGCTCAGATAGCCCGCCGCCATGATGTTGAAGCCCGCAAAGAAGTAGCCCACAAAGTACATCCGCATCCCGGTGTGGGCGTACTGTGCCATCTGCACCGAGTTTTCGCTGTTGAACCAGCTTACAAAGGTATCGGTCAGGCCGAACACCGCGGCGTACAGCACCGCAGCCAGCACCAGCACGGTGCCGCTGCCCAGCAGCAGCAGCTTCCGCGCCCCGGCGCGGTCGTTCTGGCCGTAGCAGCAGCTCACCAGCGGCTGTGCGCCCTGCGCCACGCCGTTGAAGATGGCCGTAGCCACCAGTGCAAAATTTGCCACCACGCCGTAGGCTGCTACGCCCACGTTGCCTGCCAGACCCAACAGCAGAAAATTGAACACCGTGGTGGTCACGCCGGAGGAAAGCTCGCCCACAAAGCCGGAGATGCCCAGCTGACAGCTCTGCCCCAGCAGCCGTGCCGAGGGCATCTGCCGCACGAATTGCAGGGTGTTCTCCTTTTTAAAGAAGTGGCGGCTGCAAATGGAGATGCTGATAATAGGCGAAACCGCCGTTGCCAGCGCCGCACCGGCCAAGCCCAGCCCCATGGGGAACATGAAGATATAGTCGAACACCACGTTGAACAGACTGCCGCTCAGGGTCGCCACCATGGCAAGGGAGGGGTCGCCGTCGTTGCGGACAAAGGCCGACACGATGTAATTGCACATAAAAAACGGGGTGAACAGCAAAAAGATGCGGGCGTAGGGGATGCCCAGCGCCACGATGCCCGCATCGCCGCCCATGAGCCGCAGCAGCGCCCCGGGCGCAAAAACACCCGCCAGCATCCACGGGATGGACGCCAGCACGGCGCACAGGATGGCGTTGGAGAAATACCGCTGTCCCCGGGCATCGTTCTGCGCCTTGGCAATGGCGTAGCGGGTAGCAGAACCCAGCGCGATCATGGAGCCAATGGCAAAAATAAAGTTATAAATGGGCAGGCAGAGGTTGAGCAGGGTAACGCCGTCTGTACCGGCGGCCTGCGCAATAAAATAGGTATCGGCCAGAATATAGCACGAAGTGCCCAGCAGACCAAAAATATTCTGCGAGACATATTTAAAGAACTGTTTTGTCAGATCCATACATTTTTCCTTTTCCTGTTGTTGCATACGTCTGGAAATTGTAGCATATCTGCCGCCGCAAGTCAACCGCAAAACCCGCCCATTACCGTATAAAAGAAGCAGTTGCGCACAGCGCCCTGCGGGTGTATACTGTACACTGCCGCACCTTGCGGCACACCTGTATGCAGAAAGGAAGAAGCCCTATGTCCGACAGGATCTTATTTTCCATCGGCGAAGCGCTGATCGATATGATCCCCTCCCGGGTGGGGTGCAGCTTTGACGAAGTGCCCGCCTTCAGCCCCCGGGTGGGCGGCGCTCCGGCCAATGTCTGCGCCGCCGTTGCCCGGCTGGGCGGGCGCAGTGCGCTGCTGAGTCAGCTGGGCGACGACCCCTTTGGTCACAAGATCGCCCGGGCGCTTGCCGGATGCGGCGTGGAGCTTTCCCATCTGGAATTCACCGACAAAGCCAGCACCGCGCTGGCCTTTGTCAGCTTAGCGGAAAACGGCCAGCGCACCTTCAGCTTCTGCCGCAAGCCCTCCGCAGACCTGCTGTATGCCCCGGAGCAGATCGACCCGGGCTGGTTCTCGCAGGCCTTTGCCCTGCATTTTTGCAGTGTCTCGCTGGTGGACAGCCCCATGCGCTACGCCCATCTGGCCGCCATCACTGCTGCGCGGGAGGCGGGCGCCATCCTCAGCTTTGATCCCAATCTCCGCTTCCCCCTCTGGCCGGACCGGGAGCAGCTGCGCCAGACCGTGTGGCAGTTTCTCCCCCTGACCCATATCCTGAAGCTTTCGGACGAGGAACTGCCCTTCCTCACCGGCACCGAGGACATTGAAGCCGCGCTGCCCCGGCTGTTTACCGGCGATGTGCAGCTGGTGCTGTACACCTGCGGCGGCAAGGGTGCCCGCGCCTATACCCGCGCCGCCAGTGCCCGCGCCCGCAGCCCCAAGGTGACGGCGGTAGACACCACCGGCGCAGGGGACGGCTTTATCGGCTCTTTCCTGTGGCAGCTGCAGCGGGACGGCGTGACCGCCGCCGAGCTGCCAAAGCTTTCCCGCAAGCGCCTGACCGAGTATCTGACCTTTTCCAACCGCTTCTGCGCTATCAGCGTGCAGCACCACGGCGCCATCGACAGCTACCCCACCTTGGCGCAGATGGAAGCGGAATATCCCCTGCCCTGAGGGTAAATTTACAGTGCATTCTGTATTTTTTAATATTTATATGCTATATTGTATAAAAAATCCGCTCTTTCACCACCCAAAAGGAGGAACCCATGCCCTTTGAGTTTGCTTTTCTGGACTGGCTGTACCAGTTCCGCAACCCGGTAATGAATGCGATCTCCATCTTTTTTGATTACGCCGGTGCCCACGGTGAGATCTGGATCGCGTTCACCCTGCTGCTCCTGCTCTTCCGGCGCACCCGCAGAGCGGGCTTTGCCATGGCGGTGGCGCTGGTGCTGTACATGGCGGCAGGGCACTTCTTCCTCAAGCCGCTGTTCGCCCGCCCCCGCCCCTGCGATATCAACACCACCATCACCATGCTGGTGGCGCGTCCGCACGGGCACTCCTTCCCCTCCGGGCACACCGCTTCCGGGGTGGCGGCAGCCTATGCGCTCTGGCTGCAAAACCGGAAGCTTGGCGCACCTGCGCTGGTGCTGGCAGCCTTTATCGCCTTTACCCGGCTGTACCTCTATGTGCACTTTCCCACCGATGTCCTCGGCGGCGCAGTGCTGGGCATCGCGCTGGGCACTGCGGCCTCCGCATTCGCAAACTATATGGCGAATCGCAAGAAGAAACAACAAATTGTATAAGAAAAGGTTGCTGCACGCATTTTGTGCAGCGACCTTTTTGCTCTATTATTCTGCCGGGAGCTGGCATTTCCAGTTCTGTGCCGGGTCCCAGCACACCAGCTCCAACCGACTGTCCGCAGGCAGGGCGGCGTCCGGCTTTGCCGCCTGCCAGCAGCGCTTGAGCGCCGCAGCGGCTGCGGCGTCCTCTGCGCCGGGCAGCTCGGTACACAGCACCGTGCCCTGCCAGCCGTTCTCCGTGTACAGGCTCAGTGCGCCCGCCTTGCCGTCCAGAATGGCGGTGATGTCCTGCTGCAGCTGCGTGTAGCCCTCGGCGGTGGCGGCGTACTCGCCGTGCCACTTTTCAAAAAACACCGAGAATTCCCCGCACAGCTCAATCAGCAGGTCCTCTGTGCCGGAGGGGCTTTGCACCACCAGTGCCAGATCCTGCTCCTCCATGTAGTCAAAGTCCGGGTCGTCCCATGTGTGCACGGTGACTTGCTGTCGGCTGAGCTGCATCAGCAGCTCCCCCTGCTTTTCAGCGGTGTCAAAATCGCCCTGCGGGCTGTTCCAATCTGTATTCATCGGTGTTCCTCCATTTATAAAGTGTGCAGGCAGTGTTTCAGGTTGTCTGCTCTCTGTCTGCGTGCTTTTCCGCTGCGGCGCGTGCTTTCAGCTCGTTTTTAGCGCAGTAGAGCGCACGGTCGGCGCGGTCCTTCACTGCGACCACGTCCTCCCCGGAAAAGGCGGCAGAGCCAAGGGAGACCGTCGGCAAAATGGTAAGCGTCTTGCGCCGTTCTGCCAGCAGAGATTGCAGCGTTGCTGCGCAGCGGGCTTCGCTTGCCTCGTCCTTCAACAGCACGCAAAATTCATCGCCGCCGATACGGTAGCAGTAGCCGCAGCGGGCGTAGAGGTTTTCCGCACTCACCGAGAACACAGGCCCATAGGGCAGCGTTGCCGCCAGAAAAAGCAGATACACGCCCTCGCAGCACACCGCCGCTTTGAACCCGCGCCGGATGATGGATTTTTTGTCCAGCACATATACCAGACACAGTGCCACTGCCGGTGTCAGCCCGAAGCCCAGATAGTTGGACAAAATGTTCAGCCAGCGGTAGCCCGGCGGTGCGCCATCCACCACAATAGTGATGACCTCCAGCACCGAAATGCACGCAATGAGCACAAAGGCCAGAAAGAACCCGCGCTTCTGCTTTTTATTCAAAGATTCGCTCAGCTTTGTAAGAAAGCACATAAAGCCAAGCACAAAAAGATCAATGGTCGTTAAAATAAAAAAATATCTATCCATTGCAGATTATCTCGCTCTGTGCGCTGATGTCTTGGATAAGGCGCATACCGTTTCGACACGATCCTTATTGTCCAAACTCAATTCAAGGTCATGGTCGATGATAGGCAGCTTGAAGCGGACGGACTTCAGCCACTGTCCGTTGGGCTGGCGTTCCGGGTAGATCTGCACCTCATCGATCAAAATTTCCACCAGTCTGCGGCGTTCCGCCTCGGTCATGGTGGCGTAGAGCTTGTCAAAGCAAATCAGGATCTTATAGATGTTGTCACCTGTGATTTTGTCGGCTTCAATGGCCTGCTTCTTTGCCCGGGCATCTATCAGTCCATTTTCCACCTCTTCGATTTTATCGTACATCTTATAAAGGCGGTCGTCAAGGTCGGATTTTCGGGCGATAAAGTGCCGGTCGTCCGGGTCAAGGCTGTCGATCTCCTCCATAAGCCGGGATTTTGTGGAGTAGTGCTGCCGCAGCTGCTTCTCATAGGCGGCGATTTCCTGCTCAATGGCAGTGGTATCCACCTTCATGTTGATCTTTTCCTGCATCATAGCGGCAAAGCGGGGATTGCTGACCAGCTTGGACACCACTTCAGCAACTGCCGCATCCAGCACTTCCTCCTGGATCTGCTTGCGGTAATCACACTTGTAGCCCCGCTGCATATTGCGGTGCTTGCAGCCGTAATAATAGAAATCCTTGTACTTTGTCCCGTCCGGTCGCTTCTTGATGGACTTATTGCCATACATTCCCGCACCGCAGACCGGGCATTTCAGGATGTTGGACAGCAGATGCACCCGGTCTGTTTTGGGACGAGCTACCAGCTCATACTTCTGTGCATTGGCTTTCATCTTGACTTGTGCAGCCTGCCACACTTCTTCCGACACCAGACCTTCATGCAGACCATCCACCAACAGGTAGCTGTCCTGTTCCACCAGCTTATACTCGTTTCTTGTGCCCTTGACCTTTTCCGTTCTGCGCCGTCCAAAGGCGATTTTTCCGCAGTAGACAGGGTTCTTCAAAATTTTCTGGATTGTGCTGGAAGAAAACAGAGGGTTCTTTCCATTCTGTCGCTGGATCTTGGAAATTCCATGGTTTTCCAGATACTTGGCAACACCTGTCGCACCCATGTCGGTGTTTACATACTGATTGAAGATCGTCCGAATGGCCGGGGCTTCCTCTTCGTTGACTTCCAGCTTGCCATCAACCAAACGGTAGCCATAGGGTGCAAAGCCGCCGTTCCAGCGGCCTTCCCGTGCTTTCTGGATGCGGCCTTCCATGGTTTGGACACGGATGTTCTCACGCTCGATCTCTGCAACCGCAGACAACACCGAGATCATCAGCTTGCCCGCGTCTTTGGAGGAGTCGATGCCGTCTTCTACGCAGATCAGGTTCACGCCAAAATCCTGCATCACCTGCAAGGTGGACAACACATCCGCAGCATTGCGGCCAAACCGGGAGAGCTTGAACACCAACACATAGGCAACACCATCCTTGCCGGATTTGATGTCGTCCATCATTTTGCAGAAAGAAGCACGGCCTTCAATGGATTTGCCCGATTTTCCGGCATCCTCATATTCACCGACGATCTGGTAGTCATTGAAGTCTGCATAGGCTTTCATGCGGGCTTTCTGCGCATCCAGTGAATAGCCATCGATCTGCATCGCAGTTGAAACACGGGTGTATGTGTAGACCTTGGTCTTTTCAGCTGCCATTTCCAGCACCTCCCATTCGTACCGTCTTGTTCGGAATATGTATTTCCACACAGGAGAAGTGTCTCTGTGTGGAGTTTGGACATGAATCTCATGTCATTATTATATCATGCCGCAGTAACATTCTCAACCGAAATCTGCGGATTTTCATTCTTCTGTGCCGGAGCTTTCACGTCAGAAATTCTCGATGCAGTTTCCATTTTATCCACCTCCAAAACATCTGCGTATTTTTCAATCATATCTGCCAGAAATGTTGCCAATGCACTCCATTCATCGAGCATTGACATTCTGCCGATCATCCTCCTCTCGATTGCCTGCCTGACAATAGAAGTCAAGCGCTTCTTTTGGGATTCGGTTCAAGGTTTGAACTGCGGCTTCATAGTCCTGCCGCAGCTTGGCATCCTCCAGACGTTTCAAGACGCTCCCTTCCTTCGCTTTGTCCAGCGAGGCAGAGAGCGTCTTGTTCTTCTCTTTTAACTTTTTGTTTTCGGCGGTGGTCTTGGTGAAGGCTACGTTGTACTTTCGCAGCTGGTCCCTCATCCGTGCTACGTTGGGGATATAGCTGTCCAGCACCTTGCTGATCTCTGCCGCTCGGCTCTTGCCGTTGAAGGGGTTGATACCCACCAGCAGGGCATCCAACTGCTCCTTCTGCTTGGTCAGTTGGGTCATCTCCTTGAAGATACGGGGTGGGATGTGCTCCCGCCCGGTCTGGCTGGCGCTTTCACCCCGTTCCAGCTCCGGGTACTGCTTGACCATGTGCTGCCAGAACTCGTCCTGCCACTTCACAAGGTTCTTGCGGTTGCCGATGATCTCCTTGGCGCTCAGCCGTCCGTCAGCAGTCAGGGGCACGAAGCAGAGGTGCAGGTGGGGCGTTTTCTCGTCCATGTGGACAACGGCAGAGAGAAAGGTATCCGGGCGCTGCCTGCCCTCCAAAAATTTCAGGGCGTACGCAAAGTACGCCCTGATCTCCCGGTTGGTCTTATCCTTGAAAAACTCCGGGCTGGCGGTGACAAGAGCCTCTACCACCCGCACGCTGTCCTTGCGGACACGGCAGTGGGCGGCAGCTATCATACAGTCGGCTTCTTCCCGGTACCTGCCCTGCGGCTGCACCAGATGGAGGTTGTAGCGGCTCCGGCTCGTGTCGATATCCGGATTGCTGGCGTACTGCTCCTTGGTGCGCTCGTTGTGGGCTTCGATGGGGCTGATGGCAGGCCCCTTGTACTTTTTGAATCGCAGGATTCCGTATTGGGCTTTCATAGATCACGCTCCTTCTTGGGGTGAACAAAAAATCTGTACGGATTTCAAATAACCTGTACGGTTCGTACGGCGTACGGAAATGCGAAATATAAACGATAACACGTCTTAATTTTCTTCAATTCGCCGTACAGGTGCGTACAAGTACAGACCGTACAGGTTGTACGAACTTCTTCCGTGAAAAAATGCACTTTTTACGGACAGGGCTCACCAAAGGGCAATGAACACAGTTCACCCTTTGGTTCTGGCACGGATCGTTTTGATCCCTGCCACGTTCAAAGCCGGTCTCCCTTTCTGCCTCCCGACAGGAAATCTTTTTGGACTCTGTGTCGGCCCCATGCAGGGCGCTCGCTCCCCCGATGGGAGGTCTTGGCGGTCTGGGCAGTTCGGACGGTCATTCTGTTCTCAAGGTTCTGTTATGAAAGATATTTCAGAGGGCTTTCGCGGGAAGCCCTTAATATGTTCGCTACCGGGGAGTTAATATGTTTTCTTTCTGTCTATAGGATAGCACCGCGATGGCCGCTGTGCCGTATATCCATAATGTCGGAAAACAGGTGCAGAAACTGCAAAATTCCACGCTTATGGACAGGAACTGCCGGAAGTGGTATACTGTGCAAAAAACATCGGAGGTGCGACCATGAACATCAAGCTGACGCTGGGAGAACGGCTCAAAGACCTGCGTGTGGAGCGGCATCTGAAGCTGGAAACGCTGGCAGAGCAGACGGGTCTGTCCAAATCGGCACTGTCGAAATATGAGAGCGACGATGTGACCGACCTCAGCATTTACGCCGTGACAACGCTGGCTGAGTTTTATGGCGTGACCACGGACTACCTGCTGGGTGTGACGGAAAACAAAAAACGCCCAGATGCAGTCCTTTCGGACTTGCATCTGAGCGATGGCGCAGTGGACGTATTAAGGAATGGAAAATTCAATCATCGGCTGCTGTGTGAGCTTCTGGAACATCCCGATTTTGCCCGGTGGATGACCGACCTTGAGATCTGTGTGGACGGGCTGGTCAGTGACCGCATCCGGGACATGAATGCCATGGTAGAAGCCACCAGACAGGAGCTGGAAAAGAGATACCATGCCGATACAGAGGACCTGACCATGCGGACGCTGAAGGCAGCGCAGATCAACGAGGACGAATATTTCGGGCGGATCCTCTACGATGAGCTGGCGGCGATCTTAAAGCAGATCAAAGCGGCACATGGGACCGATAAGACCACATCGGACGGTGCAGCGATCGAGCAAGCAAAAAAGCAGCTTGAAAATGCGCAGAAGTTTGAAGGTTCCCCGTTGGAAAAGAAGATGAATGTCCTGATGGGACAGATCGGCATCGACTATTCCAAGCTGACAAAAGAAGAACAGATGACTCTGCTGCGGGTGTTCAATAAATCCTCCATGCTGAAGCACCGCGCAAAAGCAGGGATGCGTGGTAAGCACAGACGTTGATCATTTGCTCTGCGCTTTATAGGGGAAAAACGCTGCTGCGGCAGGACGGGAGAACGTACACCATTGGTTCCTCTGCAAGCCTGCGCTGGGTGGGCGGAGAATGTTAATAGCCACGCCCATCCGCGCATCCTTCTGCCGCAGAACAGGTGCTTGCCGGAGCCTCTCGCGGCCCCTTTTCCGCATCAGCCGGAACCAAGGTGTAACACACTAGACTTTGCAAGCAAAGTCGTGTGCCAAAGGGCGCTGCTCTCGCCTGTCGGCTCGGTCAAGCGCTTCAAAATGCAACGCATTTTGAGGTCGCCACTGGCGACCCGCGCCCCTTTGGAAACCCAGCTATAGAAACAGCCCGGGCAGTCACAATACTGTCCGGGCTGTTTCAGCAAAGCAGTATATTAAGAAGATGGAGAAAATATCGTTTTTTAGTCCTCGAAAGCCATGTATGCGCCCTTCATGGGGCTGACGGCGTGCTGAGAGTAGAGCTTCAGCAGACCCTTGGTGTACTTGGGAGCCTTGGGCTTCCAGTTGGCGCGGCGTTCGGCAAGGATGGCGTCCATCTCTTCGGGGGTCTTTGCCTCGCCCTTCACGCCCACAATGGCCAGCTTGCGGTTATGCACGTCGATCTGGATCAGGTCGTCCGGCTCTACCAGTGCGATGGGGCCGCCCACCGCAGCTTCCGGGCTGACATGGCCGATGACCGGGCCGCGGCTTGCGCCGGAGAAGCGTCCGTCGGTGATCAGAGCCACGCTGGAAGCCAGCTTCGGGTCG
>Ga0129312_1000368_pt1 | contig 41178 bp, 49 predicted proteins | sample O827metagenome_FD_94434 | JGI IMG/M metagenome (GOLD analysis project Ga0129312, IMG submission 94434) | Orangutan group fecal microbial communities from Wisconsin, USA - O827 metagenome | ecosystem: Host-associated > Mammals > Digestive system > Large intestine > Fecal | place: USA: Wisconsin... | reverse complement strand
GAACTTCTGTAAAACGGTCAGCGCATTTGGGTTTGAATGCTCGCGCTCTGCAAGTGGTCCACTCTGAGACTGATTTCAGTATTTAATGTAGCCTGGGTCTCAGTTTCTGAGCCCTTGCTTAATTAGTTCCCCGTCGCTTTCCGGACATGATATGCCCGTTCAGGCGACAGCTTTAATAGTATATGCGGAATCATTCGGCCTGTCAATGGATTTTCGTGAAATTCCGTTGACAGGCCGGGGACCTGGAGGGTATCTGTTCATGCCAGTCCGGAGATTTCCTTCGGGAGGGACTCCATCCATGGGATGATGCGGTCGAGGCTGTCGATCTGAGCGTCACAGAGGTCCACGAGGCCGGAGAGGTCGTTCATGTCCGGGATGCCGAGCACATAGCCACCGGCAGCGTAGCCAGCCTTCACGCCGTTTACAGAGTCTTCGACGACGACGCAGGCGCGCGGGTCTACACCGAGTCGCTCTGCGCAGATGAGGAAGAGATCCGGCTCCGGTTTTCCGTGGGTGGTGAGGTCACCGCAACCGACGAAGTCGAAGGTATCCTCCATCTTCGCTTCGCGGAGGTAGTGCATGACCTGTGGGGTGCGTGTGGAGGAGCCGATGGCGATCTTATAGCCGTGCGCCTTCAGCCAGGCGAGGGTCTCGTCGAGGCCCTTCATCTTCGGCACGCCTTCGCGGTCGACGTAGCGGAACACCTCTTCCATGCGGATCGCGCGCTCTGTGGCGTAGCTGAAGCCCGGATTCGCGGCCTCGAAGACCTGTGATCCGTACTCGAGGGAGGCACCGCGCATCTGATCGAGCATCTCGTCGTCGATGTGGAAGCCACGGATCGGTGCGAGCTTGAACCACATCGTGCGGTACAGGCGCTCGGTATCGAAGAGCGTACCGTCCATATCGAAGATAAAGGCCTTAATCGGAAGTCTCTCTGAAGTCATACTGTTTCTCCCCTGTTTTCTGTAGATTCGTCTGTTCCTGACTCGCCGCTGTCTGTGGCCAATGTCTCTGGCGTTCCATCGTCACGTGCATCCTCTGCGGTGGCGGCTTCGTCGTAGTGAAGTGCGCAGAGGCACAGTCCGTGCGCGGGCACAGTCGGTCCCGCGGTGGTTCTGTCCTTCGCCGCCAGCATGGTCCGGATATCCTCTGGTGCGCGTCGTCCGTTTCCGATGACGAGGAGCGTGCCGACGATGATGCGGATCATGTGGTAGAGGAAGCCGTTGCCGCGGATGCGGATGACGAGCTGTGAACCCTCCTCCAGGATATCGATGCTGTAGATTTCGCGGACGGCATCGCCACCGTGTTCGAAGACCTGGCTGTCCGGGTTCACGAAGCTCGTGAAGTCATGGACGCCGACGAGCTTACGGGCAGCGGCCCGCATGCGCTCGAGGTCGAGCGGGTAGGTGTAGTTGTACGCATAGAGGCGCGTCAGCGGGTTCGCGACGCAGCCATGATCGATGCGGTATTCGTAGCACTTTTCGTGTGGCACGAAGCGTGGGTGGAAGTCCATGCTGACCTCCACTGCCTGCATCACGCGGATGTCCGTGGGCAGGTAGCGGTTGATGGCCTTCGGGAAGTTCTTCACCGGGATCGTGCTTTCAGTGTCGAAGCATGCGACGTTCCCGAGCGCATGGACGCCGCTGTCGGTGCGGCTTGCGCCCACGACCGGGAGGATGCCCGGAGCTGCGGCTTCGTCTACATGGTCTGGTGACGTCAGCGAATCCAGACTTTTTTCCGGTGCTGCGCCGTGGACAGCCTCCTTCGGCAGGAGCTGTCCGAGCGCGCGCTGGAGCTCGCCCTGGATCGTCGGGAAACTGCCCTCCGGATGGGCTGCGGTCGGCTGCTGGATCTGCCAGCCTCGGTAGTTCGTGCCGTCATATGCGATTGTGAGCCTGATTCTTCTCATCTGATCTTTCCTGTGCATGGCATCTGCCATCGTGCGTACGCTGCTTCCTCCGCAGCGCCATAAAAAGTGAAGGTCGCCTGCATTGGCCTCGAAAAGGCGATGCGGCGACCAAAGTCATAAGTGTTCGTGTCAGAACGGCAGCGCCACGAAGCGGGATACCACGGACAGGCCGAGGTAGAGGAACATGAGGGTGTAGGCGATGCGGTCGCGTGCGGCATAGCGGAGCGGCTTCATCTTGGTGCGGCCCTCGCCGCCGTGGTAGCAGCGGGCCTCCATCGCCATCGCGAGGTCGTTCGCACGGCGGAAGGCACTGATGAAGAGCGGAACCAGGATCGGGACCATCGCTTTCGCGCGCTGGAGCAGATTTCCGCTCTCGAAGTCAGCGCCACGGGCCTGCTGTGCCTTCATGATCTTATCCGTTTCCTCGATGAGGATCGGGATGAAACGGAGTGCGATCGACATCATCATCGAGATTTCGTGGACCGGTACGCCGACCTTTTTCAGGACGCCGAGGCCCTTCTCGAGGCCGTCGGTGAGCTGGTTCGGCGTGGTCGTCAGTGTCATGAGCGAGGAACCGAGCACGAGTAGGATGAGACGTGCACCCATCATGAGCGCGATGTGGAGACCCTCACGGGTGATCTTCAGAATCCAGAACTGCACGAGCACCTCACCTGGGGTCAGGAAGAGGTTGAAGCTCACGGAGATCAGGAGCAGAATCACGATGCTCTTAAGCCCCCGCGTCATGAAGCGGAAAGGCACGTTACTGATTTTGATGAGGATCGCGAGGGCGAGCGCGGCGACGCCATACATGATCCAGCTCTTCACGATGAAGAGGGAGATCAGGAAAAGCACGGTGCCGAGCAGCTTCACCCGCGGGTCCAGGCGATGGATCACGGAGTCGACCGGATAGTACTGTCCTAAGGTTACTTCTCTCAGCATACGCCGTCCTCCTTTCCTGCCTCTTCTCTACTGTCCTGCAGAGCCGCTGCAACTGGCTTGATCTGACCATCCTGCGCCGGCGAGCCGTCGGCTGCTGTTCTGCTGTCATGAGCTGTTTTCACCGGTTGTTTCCCGGCAAGGGATTTCGTATAGCGCTTCCAGAGATCCACGATGGCAGCACACATCTCATCCACGGTGTCCGGGCGATCCTTGAAGCGGATGCCGACATCTTTCAGCTCATGGATGAGGTAGGTCATCTGCGGTGCGCCGAGTCCCATCTCCTCGAGCTCGAGGTAGCGCTTGAAGATCTCCTCCGGCGTGCCGCTCATGCGCAGCTCACCGTGATCCAGCACGATAACCTGCTCCGTGTAGCGTGCCACGTCGTCCATCGAGTGCGATACGAGGACGATCGTCATGCCGCTCTGCTTATGCAGGAGCTGGATCTGATGGAAGAGATCATCTCTTCCGGCCGGGTCGAGGCCGGCGGTCGGCTCATCGAGGATCAGGACCTCCGGGCGCATCGCCAGTACACCGGCGATCGCAACACGCCGCTTCTGTCCACCAGAGAGCTCAAACGGCGACTTCTGCCAGAACGCCTCGCCGAGGCCGACCATACGCAGCGCTTCCTCTGCACGCTTCCGTGCTTCTGCCTCCGGCACGCCCTGGTTCTTCGGGCCGAACATGACATCCGTGATGACATCGACCTCGAAGAGCTGATACTCCGGGTACTGGAACACGAGGCCCACCTTGAAGCGGAGCTCCTTCATGTTGAAATCCGGTGCATAGATGTTCAGGAAGCCGTCCGGGCTGACGAGCGCGGCTGCATCCGCTGCCTGTGCCGCCTTCCGGGTCTTCGCACTCTGGTCCTTCCGCGGCTTCCGGAAGTCGGTGTCGTCCCGGAACTTCACTTCGATCGTGCCCTCCGTCGCTTTCAGAAGGCCGTTCAGGTGCTGGGTCAATGTCGACTTGCCGGAGCCTGTGTGGCCGATAAATCCGACGATGGAGCCCCGCTGGATCTCGAAGGAGACATCCTTCAGGGCATAGCTCTCCATGGCCGTGCCCTTCTGATAGACATGGCTTAAATTCCGCACGCGGATGACCGGATCGGTGATGTCCATATGAGCCGGCTTCTTCTTCACGAAGTTCGGCTCGAAATCCACCTGCTTCGGGAGACAGCACTGGAGACAGGCCACGAGCTCCTCGCGGGTAAGGACGGCATCCGGTACCGGCATCCCGGCCTTCTGCAGCTTCCAGGCAAGCTCCGTCACCTCTGGTACATCCATATGGATGGCCTTCAGCTCCTCGACATGGCAGAACACTTCCCGTGGTGCGCCGTCCATAACGACCTTACCGCCGTCCATGACGATGATTCGATCCGCATCGACGGTTTCCTCCATATAGTGGGTGATAAGGATGATCGTCACACCCATCTTCTGATTCAGCTCCCGGATGGTCTCGATGACCTCCTTGCGACCACTCGGATCAAGCATCGCCGTCGGCTCATCGAGAACGATGGTTTTCGGAAGCATCGCCATCGTACCGGCGATCGCGACACGCTGCTTCTGTCCGCCACTGAGACGGTTCGGTGACTTCATGCGGTACGGCACCATATCAACGGCTTCGAGCGCACGATTCACACGTGTCCAGATCTCGTCGGTCGGTACGCCGATGTTCTCCGGTCCGAAGCCGACATCCTCCTCGACGACAGAAGCGATGATCTGGTTATCCGGATTCTGGAAGACCATGCCGGTTTCCTTTCGGATATTCCAGATTTCCTTTTCATCCTTCGTATCGCGGCCACTGACGAGCATGGTTCCCTCACTCGGCAAGTTAAGACCGTTAATGAGCTTTGCCAGGGTCGACTTACCGGAACCGTTATGGCCGAGCACACACACGAAGCTCCCGGCCTCGATGGACAGGTTGATGTTATCCAGGGCCCGGGTCTTCTCTACGACTTTATCGTTCTCATCTGTGCGGATGTAGTCATACGCCAGATGTAATGCATCTATGATTTTCAATTTGTTAACCTCATATCAGCTTTGTGGTTTATAGCCCAATTAGTATATTAAAAACGGCTGAAAAACACAAGAGCGGACCCCTGTGGTCCGCTCTTTCATACATTTTCAGGTAACCGTTCAGACAGGCAGGAGACCCGAAGCTGAACGGGTATGATTTTTAATTCGGCCTTCAGTGTACCCAGTGGCCGTCGGCGGCGATGGTGTAGCCGCCGAGGACGGTGGTGCTTTTCGCCATGTGGCCGTAATTGCTGTCGTTTTCCGAGGTCTTCGGATAGAAGTAGTAGTACTGGTCCTGGCCGTTGCTGTCCTTCATGATGACCCAGCCGGTACGCATACGTCCGTCATGATCGAAGTAGTAGGTCTTCGGTCCGACGATGGCGATCTGGTTTTTAAACATCATCCCGTAATATGGGCCTTCAGCCGGATTGAAGTAGTACCATGCGCCGTTGATCACGGCCCAGGAGACCTTCATCGCCCCGGAATCCCGGAGATAATAGGTGGCGCCGTTGGTATCCGTGTAGAAGCCGGTCATCATACGACCGCTCGCATCGAAGCGATAGTAGTGATCCTGCCAGAGGAGCCAGGTGTTCGCCATATTCTGACCGGTCACGGTACGGAAGTACCAGCTGCCGCCGCTCTTATACCAGCTGCCGCTGAGTGCGCCCTGTGACTGTGTGCTGCCGTTCGTCGTATCGCCGTAGACCGTATAGGTCGTGTTGTTTCCCGTACCGAGCGCACCCGTCCCGGTCGTAGTCCCGGAACCGGTGCCGAGGTTGACCCCCGGGAGGGTGCTCGTGTGCCCGGTGTTTGCATTGTACACCGTATAGGAGGTACCGGAGTTATACAGATCGACGCCGGTGCTCGTACCGTTCGTACTGATCACCGTGTTCGTACTGCCGGTGCCGTAGATGTTAGTGATCGTCTGATTCTGGTTCTGATTCAGGATATACGTGCCATTCGGATACTGACCGGAGCCTGAAGAGATCTGACTCTCTGTAACGATCAGGCTGTCGGACTGGATGCCGAGAGACGCCTGTCCACCACTCTGGCTTGTGCCATACGGTATGCTGCTAACCTCGAAGTAATACCCGCCAGCCCGTGTCATATACGGATACAGGTTCAGGTTCGTCTGGTCGGTCGTGATCGTCGTAACGCGGCTTCCATCCCGGTAAAGCGTCACCTTATAGTAGCCGGAGCTCACCGTCGGCTGCCCCCAGGTCGCCATGCCGAGGGCCGTACTCCAGCGCGGGCTCTGCGGCTCCCCGTAGGTTCCCTTGATGCCCTTCAGTGAAAGAACGACACGCAGTCCATAGTTTCCGACGGTCTGTGCCGATACGAAGGTACCACCGCTGACGCGGACGTTTGAGCTGTTATACGAGCCGTTGAAGTAGTAAAACGTACTGTAGCCATTGGCGCGTTCCTTCTCCTGGGCTGAAAGGTAGAGGAGAACCTTCGGCTGCGCGCCCACCGTGAGGCTGCCGTTCGTGTCATACCACTCTGCACTGTCGATCACATACTGGTCGGTATCCGGGACAGCGAAATCACTCTCGGACAGGGCTGGAAGCTCATCGTCTCCTCCCTCGAGGCTCAGATCCTTCAGATAGTCTGAAACCGTAATCTTCACCGTACTGATACGTGCGTTTCGATCGGCCGCCCAGACGGTCACACTCATCATCAGAAGCAGCACAAGTAGCAGCATGCCATGGCATACGGATCGTTTCACACTCTTCCCTTTCTGATTTTTCATACGACTTTTCATACAGACCTCCCTGCTTCTTCTTTATCCTAAGTATACTAGACCTGTATCAACAATCAATCTCAAATAGTTTACGAAATTCTGACTTTCCACGTTTCGTATAAAGCAAAAGACGAAACCATCCGAAGATGATTTCGTCTTTAAAAAATCGCATGATGTTCTCTTAAGCATTAAACGAGCTCAAGAAGAACCTCCATAGCAGCGTCACCCTTACGGAGACCGATCTTTACGATACGAGTGTAACCACCGTTACGGGTAGCATACTTCGCACCGTACTCGTCGAAAAGCTTGGCAGCGAGATCAACACTCTTGGTGTTCTTCTTCTGGCCAGCCTTGGCTGCAGGAACCTCCGTTACCGGGTAAAGGTATGCAAGCATCTGACGACGTGCATGAAGTCTGGATGGCTTATCCTTCTTGATGGTCTTCTCGATCTCGTCATAAACGGTAACCTTCTTACCATCAACTACTTCCTTTACACGCTTGCCATCGGCGTCCTTACGAGCAACCTTAGCCTTAACGGTAACCTCTTCGTAGTTGTCCTTCTCACGAACTGCAAGTGCAATCAGCTTCTCAGCCTGCTTACGAACTTCCTTCGCACGAGCCTCGGTTGTAACGATCTTGCCGTTTGCGATCAGAGAAGTGGTCAGTGCGCGAAGCATGGCCTGTCTCTGGCTGGACTCTCTACCTAACTTTCTATAATTTGACATAATCTATTTCCCCCACCGTGCACTTCGGTCTTACCGGTTTTTATGTATCTCAGCTTCTGCAGCTCCCTGCAGACGAATCAGACCATCCTGGATGGATCACTCCTCCTGAGTGGAAAGGCTGAGATTTAACTCCTTCAGTTTTGCAAGAACTTCCTCAAGTGACTTACGGCCCAGGTTACGAACCTTCATCATATCATCCGGTGTCTTCGCACAGAGCTGCTGTACGGTGTTGATACCGGCTCTCTTGAGACAGTTATATGAGCGAACGGAAAGCTCCAGCTCATCGATGTTCATCTCGAGGATACGCTCCTTACCGTCGACTGGCTTCTCAACCATAACTTCGGTCGTCTGCGTATTCTGAGACAGATCAATGAAAAGGGTCAGATGCTCGGAAAGAATCTTCGCTGCTTCAGAAACAGCATCATCCGGGCTCATCTTACCGCTGGTAAATACATCCAGTGTCAGCTTATCGTAATCGATCTTGTTACCGACACGTGTGTTGCTGATGGCCATATTTACACGCTCTACTGGTGTGTAGATCGCATCCACGTCGAAAACTCCTTCCGGAAGTTCTGCGGCTCTGGAACGGTCTGCACCGACATAGCCTCTGCCCGATGTGATGGTGATTTCCATCTCGAGCTTCGCATCCTGGGCGTCAAGAGTTGCAATCTTCTGCTCCGGATTCAGGATCTCCAGACCCTCTGCCAGCTGGATGTCGGACGCCGTAACGACGCCCTCACCCATACGCGAAAGATATACAACCATTGCGTCATCGGAGGCTGAAGTGTTCTGAATCTCGAGACTCTTAAGGTTCATGATGACCTCAGTCAGAGACTCCTTTACACCCGGGATCGCATCGCCATCCCGATCGGCACCGGTAATCTTGACCTGAGAAACTGCAGCACCGGTCAGAGCGGAGAGCATGATGCGCTTCAGCGCATTGCCCAGCGTAGTACCGTAGCCTCTTTCCAGCGGCTCGCATACGAATCTGCCGTACTTCTTATCATCTGAAATCTCAACAATCTCAATGTTTGGTTTCTCAAAATCGAACATGCAATGCCTCCTTTATTGCAGGCTAATTATTTTGAATACAACTCGACGATAAGCATCTCGTTTACTGGAACGTCGATTTCCTCTCTGGAAGGAAGCTGCTTTACAGTCGCCTTGAGGTTCTCCTGGTCGCAATCGATCCATGCCGGAACCATACGGCCGTTGGTAACCTCGAGGATATCCTTAAATCTCTGAAGAGACTTCTTGGACTCCTTGACAGCAACTACATCGCCAGCGGATACAAGGTAGGAAGGAATGTTAACAACCTTGCCATTTACAGTGATGAGTCTGTGATCAACGATCTGACGTGCCTCACGACGAGTACGAGCAAGGCCCATACGGAAGATCACATTATCCAGACGAGACTCAAGAAGAACCATGAGGTTGGTACCGGTCTGGCCCTTCATCTGGTTAGCCTTTGCATAGTAGTTACGGAAAGGCTTCTCAAGTACGCCGTAGATGAACTTCGCCTTCTGCTTCTCACGAAGCTGAAGACCGTACTCAGACATCTTACGACGCTGGTTTCTGAGCTGTCTGTTTGACTTCTTATCAATTCCTAAGAATACAGGGTCAAGTCCGAGTGACCTGCATCTTTTAAGTACGGGAGTTTTGTCAACTGCCATAATTCTTTCTCCTTATAATATCAAGTAATTTACGTGATACGTCCTTTACACCCGTGGGCTTCGTCGGACAGATCTGCCGCTATTTTATACATACTGCGGCCTATGTCTTTGGTGAATAATTCAAGATAATCCAGAAAAATCAGGATTATACTCTTCTGCGCTTTGGTGGACGGCAACCGTTGTGTGGAACCGGTGTTACATCCTTGATGGAAGTAACCTCGAGACCATTGGCCTGGAGTGCACGAATAGCTGCCTCACGTCCTGATCCTGGTCCCTTAACACTTACATCCACATACTTTAAGCCGTGTACTAAAGCTGCCTTAACAGCAGTTTCAGCAGCCATCTGAGCTGCATATGGAGTAGATTTTCTTGAACCCTTGAAACCAAGACCACCAGCACTTGCCCATGAAAGAGCGTTTCCTTCAGCATCTGTCAGTGTAACGATAGTGTTGTTGAAAGATGCCTGAATATGTGCCTGTCCGCGTTCAACGTTTTTCTTTACGCGCTTCTTTGTAATTCTCTTACCTGACGCCATATTAAAACTAACCTACTTTCCTTTTTCTGTCTTCCTGTATTTAAAACATGAAGATCACAATAGTTACTTCTGATTCTACATCAGAGTGATCATTTCTGATCTGGACTTTCTCTTACCTTAAAGAAGAATACTCTCTAATAGATTACTTCTTCTTGTTAGCAACAGTCTTACGCGGTCCCTTACGTGTTCTGGCATTGGTCTTCGTCTTCTGACCTCTAACCGGAAGGCCTCTTCTGTGACGGATGCCACGGTAGCAGCCGATCTCCTGAAGTCTCTTGATGTCCAGAGCTGTTGATCTTCTGAGGTCACCTTCTACTACCTGGTGCTCAGCGATGTAGTTCGCAAGCTCCTTGACTTCATCGTCAGTGAGATCCTTAACACGTGTGTCAGGGTTAACGCCTGTTGCCGCGAGAATCTTATCAGCGCTGGACTGACCGATACCATAAATGTATGTCAGACCAATCTCGATACGCTTCTCTCTCGGTAAATCGACACCTGCAATACGAGCCATTTTTGTTTCCTCCTGTAAAAATTAACCTTGTCTCTGCTTGTGCTTAGGGTTTTCGCAGATAATTCTGATAGAGCCTTTCCGCTTGATGACTTTGCATTTCTCGCAGATAGGCTTTACTGATGATCTTACCTTCATAGTAATTCCCCTTTCTAATAACGAATTCGAACAAAGTTGCCGTATCATTCTAACAAAACGCTCCACTATTGTAAAGCCCTTTTTAAAGGAATTGTAAGAATATCGACCGCTTTATTTGTCTCTCCAGATGATACGTCCCTTGGAAAGGTCGTACGGTGAAAGTTCGATGGTCACCTTGTCACCTGGAAGAATTCGAATGTAATTCATACGAAGCTTTCCGGAAATGTGTGCCAGTACCTGATGGCCATTCTCAAGCTCAACCTGGAACATGGCATTCGGAAGTTTTTCAATTACTTTACCAGTAATCTCGATTACATCTGATTTAGACATTCAGTTCTCCTTCTTATTTATTTAATGTGATTAATAAACTCTTATCCTCACCCGGCATCGTCAGCAGCTCCGGCTCACCGTCGGTGATGAGAATCGTGTTTTCATAGTGGCAGGAAAGACTGCCGTCATCCGGAACAACATTCCAGCCATTATCCCGTGTATGGCAGATCGGTGATCCTAATGTGATCATCGGCTCCACCGCCAGCGTCATACCAGCGCAGAGCTTCGGTCCTTTCCGATGCATATCATAGTTCGGAATTTCCGGATCCTGATGGATCTCCGCTCCGATACCATGTCCGCAGTATTCTCTCAGGATGCCACAGCCCTGAGACTCTACATAATTACCGATGGCCGACGTAATATCGTTCAGATGATTACCGGCGACGGCCTGCTTCATACCTTCGAAGAAGCTCTGCTGGCAGACTCTGATCACCCGCTTCGCATCCTCGGAAATCTCACCCACCGCCCAGGTTCTGGTCGCATCTGCATTATAGCCATGGTAGCTGGTGCAGGTGTCGATGGAGACGATATCACCATCCTTCAGAATCACATGACGATCAGGGATACCATGGATGACTTCTTCGTTGACAGAGATGCAACAGGTTCCCGGGAAGTCATATAAGCCCTTCATGCTTGGGAAACCACCGAGCTTCCGCATGATGCCCTCGGCCAGTTCATCCAGTTCCTTCGTGCTGATACCAGGTGCAATCTTCTCTCCGAGACGATTGTGCATCTCGAAGAGAATCTTGCCTGCCTCACGCATCAGTTCGATTTCACGTTTTGATTTGATTTCGATCATGAGTACTTCTTTCTGAATACGCTTAATGTTTTACAGCAGAGGCTGTTCTGTCACTCACCTTCCGAAGAATCAGTTCTCGGAAAGGATCGCTACAACATCCTCAAATACCTTCGGAAGCTCCTGTGTTCCATCAACTTCACGAAGCACGCCGGCGGTCTTGTAGTACGCGATGAGCGGCTCTGTCTGCTGATGGTAAACATTAAGACGATCCTTTACGGTCTCCGGCTTATCATCCGAACGAATGATGAGCTCGGTACCACACTTATCACAGATGTTTTCTGTCTTCGGTGCTGCGTATACGATATGGTAGGTTGCACCACACTTCGGGCAGGCACGTCTGCCCGACATACGCTCGATGATGGCTTCATCCGGAACATCGATGTTCAGTGCGAAGTCGATCTGATCGCCCTGGCTCTTCAGTGCCTCTGTCAGGCTCTCCGCCTGCGGAATCGTACGTGGGAAACCATCGAGAACATAACCGTTCTTACAGTCATCCTGTGCGATACGATCCAGCAGCATTCCGATCGTCACCTCATCCGGAACCAGCTCGCCCTTATCGATGTAGGACTTTGCCTTCTGTCCGAGCTCTGTACCGCCCTTGATGTTCGCACGGAAGATATCGCCCGTCGAAATGTGTGGAATATCATACTTATCAGCAATCTTGATTGCCTGTGTACCCTTACCGGCACCAGGCGCACCTAACATAACAATCTTCATTTGCGTTCTCCCGATAGTACTATAGTAATAAACACTGATAGCCTCCCCAGATCGTATGTCTGAGGAGGCTTGGTGTTGACGATTAATCGTTCAGGAATCCCTGGTAGTTTCTTACAACCATCTGAGACTCAATTGCCTTCACGGTCTCAAGCACGACACCGACGATAATGATCAGAGACGTACCGGCGAAGGAGATACGACCAACATTGAACACTCCGGAGATAAAGATCGGAATGATCGCGACGATGGCCAGTCCTGTCGCACCGATGAAAATAATATATGTAAGAATATTATCAAGGTAATCGCTGGTTGGCTTACCCGGACGGATACCCGGGATAAAACCGCCCTGCTTCTTCATGTTATTTGCAATCTCTAACGGATTAAAGGAAATCGATGTATAGAAATATGCAAAGAAGTAAAGCAGCAGAATGTAGATCACCAGTCCGATCGAGTAGATCGGTCTGTCCGGATTGCACCAGGAGCCTGAGTTCAGCGCCATAAGGATCTGACCAGGAATCGTGCTGTAATCCACCTTGATGATCTGACCGACCACAACCGGCATGGTCATCAGTGAGCTGGCGAAGATAACCGGCATAACACTTGCTGTATTGACCTTCAGAGGGATGTTGGAGGACTGTCCGCCCACCAGGCCTCTGCCCTGCACACGCCGGCTGTACTGAACCGGGATGGTTCTCTGCGCGTCGTTGAGGATGATCGTAAATACAACCAGTCCGATAATTGCTGCAACGATGATAATCGCTGCGACAACCATCGTTGCCACATTCTTTCCGCTTATGAATCTGATGTACAGCGTCTGAAAATCGCTCGGAACAGAAGACAGAATATTGAAGAGGAGGACGAGGGAGATACCATTGCCCACACCCTTATCTGTGATCTGCTCACCGATCCACATCAGAAGTGCCGAGCCCGCCGTCATCGCTATAACAGCGATCGCGATATCAGCGATCTTTCTTCCTGTGCTCGCCTCGGCGAAACCGATCAGAAGTCCCTGACCGCCAAATCCGATAGCCATCGCAAGTGACTCGATAAGAGCCAGACCGATCGTTACGTATCTGGTGTACTCAGTGAGCTTCTTTCTTCCCTCTTCACCATCCTTCTGCATCTCCTCGAGGGCCGGAATGGCCACGGTGAGCAGCTGGATGATGATGGATGAAGTGATGTACGGTGTGATGGACAGTGCGAAGATCGACAGCTGCTCGAAGGAGCCACCGGTCATCGTATTGAACCAACCGAATGCATCATTATTGGACATGCTGTTAAACAGCTCGCTAAAGTACTGCGCGTTCACACCCGGGATAGGAAGATTCGATCCAAACCTAATTACTACGAGCATCAGGAAAACGAACAGAAGCTTTTTCCTCAGTTCTTTTACCTTAAATGCATTAAGTAGTGATTTGAACATTATCAGATTACCTCACAGGTGCCGCCTAAAGCTTCGATCTTCTCCTTAGCAGATGCTGAGAAAGCATTCACCTTTACATTGAGCTTCTTTGTAAGCTCGCCGTTACCAAGAATCTTAACGCCATCGTTAAGCTTCTTGATGATGCCCTTCTCGAGAAGAGCCTCGATGGTTACTTCCTCACCCTCGTTGAAACGAGTGTCAAGAGTAGAAAGGTTGATACCTGTGATAACCTTGGAATTACGATCAGTGAATCCTCTCTTCGGGATACGTCTGAACAGAGGCATCTGACCACCCTCAAATCCTGGTCTTGGTGCTCCAGATCTTGCCTTCTGGCCCTTTGCACCCTTACCTGCGGTCTTGCCGTTTCCTGAACCATGGCCACGGCCACGTCTGAAGTTCTTTGACTGCTTTGCGCCGTCAGCCGGCTTTAAATTAGCTAACTCCATTGTATGCCTCCTTAGATTTCTTCAACTTTTACAAGATGGTTAACTCTCTGAATCATACCTCTTGTAGCACCGTTGTCCGGAAGCTCTACACTCTGACGGATCTTACGGAGACCAAGAGCCTGAACAGTAGCTCTCTGCTTAGGGATAGCTGCGATTGGAGACTTAACAAGTGTAATCTTTAACTTCTTATCTGCCATTTTGATACCCCCTATTAACCTGTGATCTCAGCTACAGTCTTGCCGCGGAGTGCAGCAAACTCCTCAGGAGTCTTCATGGAAGTGAGGCCCTGAAGGGTAGCGAGTACAACGTTTGTCTTATTGTTCGAGCCCAGAGACTTGGTACGAATGTTCTTGATACCAGCAAGCTCAAGTACAGAACGAGCAGGACCACCAGCGATGATACCAGTTCCTTCCGGTGCCTTCTTCAGAAGAACAGTAGAGCTTCCGAACTTGCCAACATAATCGTGCGGTACGGACTTCTCCTCGGTTACAGGGATTGTAACGATAGCCTTTACAGCAGCCTCACGAGCCTTACGGATCGCCTCTGGAACCTCGACTGCCTTACCGATACCACAACCTACATGACCATTGCCGTCACCAACTACTACGAGAGCAGAGAATCTCATGGTACGACCACCCTTAACGGTCTTCGCAACACGCTTGATGGCTACGACGTTGTCGTTTAATTCTAACTGATTTGCATCAATTCTTTCACGCTTCATCTTGCTTGTTTCTCCTCTCGATTAGAATTCAAGGCCAGCTTCTCTTGCAGCATCTGCGAGAGCCTGAACCTTACCATGATACAGGAAGCCGCCACGGTCAAATACAACCTGCTTGATTCCCTTAGCCAGAGCCTTCTCTGCGATGGCCTTGCCAACGTACTGAGCAGCCTCAATATTGCTTGTGTTCTCTAAGTTTGCATCCTTATCAAGAGTAGACGCAGCGCAAAGAGTGTTGCCTGCTACATCATCGATAATCTGTGCATACATATGCTTGTCAGATCTGAATACGGAAAGACGTGGTCTCTCTGGAGTACCAGAAAAACGGTTTCTAAGTCTCTCGTGCTTCTTCTGGCGAAGTTCAGCTTTATTTCTCTTACTTACCATTTCACTTTCCTCCTAATTATTTCTTACCTGTCTTACCAACCTTACGTCTGATGATCTCATCAGCATACTTGATACCCTTGCCCTTATATGGCTCCGGTCCTCTCTTGCTGCGGATCTCAGCTGCGTACTGACCAACTGCTTCCTTGTCAATGCCGCGAACAAAGATGGTATTTGTGCCGTCAAGTACAGTCTCAACACCCTCCGGATCTTCCATGGTAACCGGGTGAGAATAGCCGAGTGTAAGGGTCAGTGTCTTGCCCTGCTTCGCTGCTCTGTAACCTACACCGTTGATCTCAAGCTTCTTCTCGAAGCCGTTGGTTACACCATCAACCATGTTGTGGATGAGCGCTCTGGTAAGTCCGTGAAGGGACTTCTCCTTCTTATTATCGTTTGGTCTGGTAACAACGATCTCGCCGTCCTTCTGCTCGATCTTGATCTCTGGAGCGAACTGCTTCTCAAGAGTACCCTTTGGTCCCTTTACAGAAAGAACGTTGTTGTCCTTCATCTCAACAGTAACGCCTGCTGGGATTACTACCGGTAATTTTCCGATACGTGACATACTAATGTCTCCTCTCTTAAATTCTCTGCCCTTTCAGACAGTTTTCAGATTACTAGTTACTATTTGTAAGCCTGTTCAGGCTGTTCAGAATATAGTTTAGTGGGTTAATTAAACTAAATTACCAAACAAATGCCAGAACTTCGCCGCCTACGCCCTTTGCTCTTGCTTCACGATCAGTCATAACGCCCTGATTGGTGGAAACAATGGCGATACCAAGACCGCCCAGTACGGAAGGCATGTTCTCCTTGCCAGCATATACTCTCAGACCCGGCTTGGAAATCTTACGGATGCCGCCGATGATCTTATCGTTCTTCGTAGCGCCATACTTAAGAGTAACCTTGATGTCCTTAAACTTGCCGTTGTCAACGAGATCATACTTTGCGATGTAGCCCTCATTTACCAGGATGTCAGCGATAGCAAGCTTCATCTTGGAGGATGGGATAGTTACTGTGTCGTGCTTTGCAGTGTTTGCATTACGGATTCTTGTAAGCATATCTGCGATTGGATCACTCATACTCATGTTTACGGATATCCTTTCTTAAAAAAATATAGTTTGTTATATGTCCGTATAATTTCGGACAAAGCAAATGCCGCGTCAACAGGGTGATCTCACCTGACCAGTCCATAGGATACGGGATCCGATGCTTAGTCAAATGGCACAGCATATGCTGTGCGGCCTGCGGCGCAACATTTACATTATAACCATTTTTCTCCGAGTTGCAACCCGGTCCGGCGTATCTTTTTGAAGTAAATTCTGTACTTCTTTAAATACAATCCAGAAATTATCGCCCTTGACAACACAGTCCCGAAGGACCACATTGCCGCAGGCTCAAATGGTGAAAGGTCCTGATTACCAGGAAGCCTTCTTTACACCAGGGATCTCGCCCTTGTATGCAAGCTCACGGAAGCATACACGGCAGATACCGTACTTCTTAAGAACAGAGTGAGGTCTTCCGCAGATCTTGCATCTGGTATATGCTCTGGTGGAGAACTTCGGAGCCTTCTGCTGCTTTAACTTCATTGATAACTTAGCCATATTTTCCTCCGATTACTTTGCGAACGGCATGTTGAACAGTCTAAGAAGCTCTCTTGCCTCTTCGTCCGTCTTTGCAGTCGTAACGAAGATGATATCCATACCTCTTACCTTATCAACCTTATCAAACTCGATCTCAGGGAAAATGATCTGCTCCTTGAGGCCAAGTGCATAGTTACCTCTGCCATCAAATGCGTTCGGGTTAACGCCTCTGAAGTCTCTTACGCGCGGAAGTGCGAGGTTGATCAGACGATCAGCGAACTCGTACATTCTCTCGCCACGAAGAGTAACCTTACATCCGATAGCCTGTCCCTCTCTGATCTTGAAGTTTGCAACAGACTTCTTCGCCTTGGTGGTTACAGCATGCTGACCAGTGATGATCTCGAGATCACGCACTGCACTGTCGAGAACCTTGGAATTTTCCTTAGCTTCTCCAACGCCCATGTTGATAACGATCTTATCAAGCTTAGGAATCTCGTTAACGTTCTTGTAACCGAACTTCTTCGTCATAGCTTCCTTGATCTCGCTATTGTAAAGATCCTTTAATCTAGCCATCTTAAAATTCCTCCTTTCTCTTACTCAACGACCTTACCGGTCTTCTTCGCAACTCTTACCTTCTTGCCGTCCTTAACCTCGAAGCCTACGCGAGTAGCCTGTCCGTCAACAACGAGCATCACGTTGGAAGCGTCGATCGGAGCCTCCTTGTGAAGGATGCCACCCTGCGGGTTAACCTGAGATGGCTTCTGGTGCTTGGTTACCATATTGCAGCCTTCAACGACTACCTTATTGGTTGCCGGGTCAAAGGAAAGGACCTTGCCCTGCTTACCATTGTCCTTACCGGCAATGATCTTTACCATATCGTCTTTCTTAATTCTACGCATCTGGCAACCTCCTTACAGTACTTCCGGAGCGAGGGAAACGATCTTCATGTAACCATGATCACGAAGCTCTCTTGCTACCGGTCCAAAAATACGTGTTCCCTTAGGTGTTCCATCGTCCTTAAGGATAACAGCTGCATTCTCGTCGAACTTGATGTAGCTGCCGTCCTTACGACGGATATCATCAACGGTTCTTACTACAACAGCCTTGACAACGTCACCCTTCTTTACCTGACCGCCTGGGATGGCATCCTTCACGGATGCGATGATTACATCTCCGACAGCAGCATATCTTCTGGTTGAGCCACCCATAACGCGGATGCAAAGAAGCTCTCTTGCACCTGTGTTATCAGCAACTCTAAGTCTTGTTTCCTGCTGAATCATATAATGCTCCTTCCTTGCCTCTTAATTACTTAGCCTTCTCAACGATCTCAACAAGTCTCCATCTCTTTGTCTTAGAAAGAGGTCTTGTAGCCATCACCTTAACAGTGTCGCCTACGCCAGCTTCGTTGTTCTCGTCGTGAGCGTATACCTTAACGGTTCTCTTTACGATCTTACCGATGACAGGATGCTTAACGTGATCCTCGATAGCGATAACGATGGTCTTGTCCATCTTTGCACTAACGACCTTACCGGTACGTGTTTTTCTCAGATTTCTCTCCATTGTTGTGCTCTCCTTTCTCACGCTTTTGCTTTCTCTGTGATAACTGTCTGAATACGCGCGATGTTCTTGCGAACCTCGGTGATTCTTGCTGTATTATCGAGCTGGTTGGTAGCGTTCTGGAATCTCAGATTAAAGAGCTCCTTCTTTGCAGAAACAAGCTCAGCATTGAGCTGCTCTGTTGTCTTCGCCTGTAACTCTTCTACGTAAGTTTTCTTCTTCATTAGTTATCACCGCCTTCCAGATCGGCCTTCGCAACGATCTTGCAGTTGCAAGGAAGCTTGTGACTAGCAAGTCTAAGTGCCTCTCTTGCCGTCTCCTCAGGTACGCCGGAAATCTCAAACATTACTCTACCTGGCTTAACTACAGCTACCCAGTACTCTACAGCGCCCTTTCCGGAACCCATTCTGACGCCGAGTGGCTTAGCTGTGATCGGCTTGTCAGGGAAGATCTTGATCCATACCTGACCGCCACGCTTGATGTATCTTGTAAGGGCAACTCTGGCTGCCTCGATCTGATTGGATCTGATCCAGCAAGGCTCAGTTGCGACAAGACCGAACTCACCATAAGTAACCTTATTACCTCTCGTAGCCTTACCCTTCATGTTTCCACGAATCTGCTTACGATACTTCGTTCTCTTTGGCATTAACATAATTACTTATCGCTCCCTTCCTTGGTATTCTTGGTAGGAAGAACCTCTCCCTTGTAGATCCATACCTTCACACCGAGTCTGCCGTATGTGGTAGCAGCCTCAGCGAAGCCATAGTCGATGTCAGCTCTGAGTGTCTGAAGAGGAATGGTTCCCTCGGAATAGAACTCACGTCTTGCGATATCAGCACCGCCGAGACGACCACTTACAGAAGCCTTGATACCAAGTACGCCGGACTTCATGGTTCTCTGCATTGCCTGCTTCATCGCTCTTCTGAACGATACACGGTTCTCAAGGGACTGCGCAATGTTCTCAGCTACGAGCTGTGCATCGCGATCCGGTCTCTTGATCTCCTTGATATCGATGTTGACATTCTTGGAGGTAAGCTTCTGAACTTCCTTTCTTACCTTCTCGATCTCAGCGCCGCCCTTACCGATAACGAAACCTGGCTTAGCAGTGTAGATCACTACGCGAACCTTATCGTTTGCAGCTCTCTCGATCTCGATCTTCGCAATTCCCGCAGAATAAAGTCTCTTCTTCAGGAACTTACGGATGTTGTAGTCTTCAACAAGTGCATCTGAAAAAGTATTCTTGTCAGCATACCACTTGGAATCCCAATCTTTAATAACGCCGACTCTCATGCCGTGCGGATTGACTTTCTGACCCATTTATATGCCTCCTTCTTACTTTCTCTCGTCTAAAACTACAGTAATGTGTGAGTTTCTCTTCAAAATTCTGTAAGCTCTGCCCTGTGCTCTCGGATGAATTCTCTTCATCGTAGGAGCTGCACCAGCATAGCACTCAGCAACATAAAGATTATCTCTGTTCATGTTGTTGTTGTTCTCTGCATTGGCAGCAGCAGACTCAAGAAGCTTCTTAACTAAAGTAGAAGCGTATCTAGGATTGTATGTAACGATACCGAGTGCCTCGTCGAGGTTCTTGCCTCTGATGGCGTCAAGAACGAAGCATGCCTTCTGTACGGATACTCTTGCATATGAAAGAGTAGCTGAAGGTCTCTTTACAGTATTCGCATTTCTCTCTCTCTTAATCTGAGATCTATGACCCTTTGACATTTTAGAAATGTCCTCCTTTCAAATATGCGTGAGTTATGCTCTCTTCTCGTTGCCAGTGTGGCCGTGGAAGGTTCTGGTTACAACGAACTCTCCGAGCTTGTGTCCAACCATGTCCTCTGTAACGTATACAGGAACGTGCTTTCTACCGTCATGAACTGCGATGGTGTGACCAACAAATGACGGGAAGATGGTGGAACGACGAGACCAGGTCTTGATAACGGCCTTGTTTCCGGAAGCATTCATATTATCGACAGCCTTCTTCAGCGAAGCGTCAATAAATGGTCCTTTTTTAACTGAACGTGCCATATTATTCTCTCCTCCTCAATTACTTGATGGCTCTACCATCACGTCTTCTGATGATAAGCTTGTTGGAAGCCTTCTTCTTATTACGTGTCTTAAGACCAAGTGCTGGCTTGCCCCATGGAGTGCAAGGACCAGGTCTTCCGACAGGTGCCTTACCTTCTCCACCACCGTGCGGGTGATCGTTAGGGTTCATGACAGAACCACGAACAGTAGGTCTCCAACCCATGTGTCTCTTTCTACCAGCCTTACCAAGGTTGATGAGGTTGTGGTCACCGTTACCTACAACACCGATGGTTGCACGGCACTCTACAGGAACCATTCTCATCTCGCCGGACGGAAGACGAAGAGTTGCATACTTGCCTTCCTTCGCCATCAGCTGAGCAGCGTTACCAGCAGAACGTACCATACGTGCGCCCTTGCCAGGGATGAGCTCGATTGCGTGAACGTTTGTACCTACAGGAATCTTGGAAAGCGGTAAGCAGTTACCAACTCTTGCCTCAGCCTCAGGTCCGTTCATAACCTTCATACCGTCGGTCAGACCGTTCGGTGCGAGGATGTATGCCTTCTCACCATCAGCATAAGCGATGAGTGCGATGTTGGCTGTTCTGTTCGGATCATACTCGATTCCGATAACAGTTGCAGGGATACCATCCTTGCTGTTTCTCTTGAAATCGATGATTCTGTACTTCTGTCTGTTTCCACCACCCTGGTGACGAACAGTGATCTTACCCTGATTGTTTCTACCAGCGTTCTCCTTTACTGTAGAAAGAAGAGATCTCTCCGGAGTCTTCTTCGTAATCTCAGAAAAGTCAGAACCGGTCATGTTTCTTCTCGAAGGTGTATAAGGTCTATATGTCTTAATACCCATGACTTATTTTCTCCTTTTTACTAGTCACGTATAATAGAGAATTTTTCACGTGACGTACTATGCTATCTGTAAATTAAAGGCCCTTGAAAATCTCGATTTCCTTGGAATCCTCAGTTAAAGTAACGATAGCCTTCTTCGTTGCAGCTGTCTTGCCAAGCTTGAGACCTCTTCTCTTGGCCTTGCCGTCAGCGTTCATCGTATTTACAGCCTTTACCTTTGTACCCTCGAACATCTTCTCAACGGCCTCACGAACCTGAGCCTTGGTTGCGTCCGGATTTACAAGGAATGTATACTTCTTGGATGCCATCTCGCCCATGGACTTCTCAGTGATAACCGGGCGGAGAATAACGTCGTAATACTTAATGTCTGCCATTATGCGTATACCTCCTGGATCTTCTCTACAGCTGCCTTCGTAGCAACTACAGTCTGGTACTTAAGAACGTCGTATACATTGAGCTCGTTCACGCCGGCTGTCTTGATGTCAGCGATGTTTCTAGCAGAAAGAACGGTGTTCTTATCGTTCGAATCAAGAAGAACGAATGCCTTCTCAACCTTGAGTGCATCCAGCATAGCCTGGAAGTTCTTGGTCTTGATCTCGTCGAACTTGATCTCATCAACAACGATGAGCTTGTTCTCCTGAACAGCGTTGGTGAGTGCAGACTTAAGAGCTGCTCTCTTCTCCTTCTTGTTCATGGTTGTTGTATAGTCACGTGGTACCGGTGCGAATACAACTCCGCCGCCCTTCCACTGCGGTGCTCTGATGGAGCCCTGTCTTGCATGACCTGTGCCCTTCTGTCTCCAAGGCTTTCTTCCGCCTCCGGAAACCTCTGCACGAGTTAATGCCTTCTGTGTGCCCTGACGCTTGTTTGCAAGCTGAGCAACAACTGCGAGGTGAAGGAGATGCTCATTGATCTCAACGCCGAATACAGCATCGTTAAGATCCATCTTTCCAACTTCCTTGCCCTGCATATCAAATACTGATACGTTAGCCATTTATGTGTTCCTCCTTTCGTACGTTTCAGGCCTTCACTGCTTCTCTGACAGTTACAAGAGCCTTCTTAGGTCCCGGTACAGCTCCCTTTACAAGAAGCAGGTTGTTCTCAGCATCTACCTTAACGATGGTAAGGTTCTGAGTTGTAACCTTTACAGCACCCATGTGTCCTGGCATTCTCTTGCCCGGAAGTACACGTGAAGGTGTTGCGGAAGTACCATTGGATCCTGCGTGACGGTGGAACTTGGAGCCGTGGCCCATCGGTCCTCTGGACTGGCCATACTTTCTGATAGCAGACTCGAATCCCTTACCTTTGGAAATAGCGGTAACGTCGATCTTGTCGCCCTCAGCGAAGATGTCAGCCTTGATCTCGTCCTTAACGTTGTAGTTCTCAGCGTCCTCAAGTCTGAACTCCTTCACAAATCTCTTGCAAGGAACGCCAGCCTTGTCGAACTGACCCTTCATAGGCTTGTTAACGAGATTCTCTCTCTTATCCTGGAAGCCTACCTGGATCGCTGCGTAACCGTCGTTCTCAACTGTCTTAACCTGTGTAACAACACAAGGGCCAGCCTGAAGTACAGTTACTGGAATTAACACGCCATCTTCGTTCCAGATCTGTGTCATTCCTACTTTTGTTGCTAAAATAGCTTTCTTCATGTGTTCTCCTTTCTACAGCGGAGCCCGATTCCTCAGACTCATACTAGAATCATTACTTGTTCTTCATCTTGATATCGACATAAACGCCAGCCGGCATCTCCAGTCTCTGAAGAGCATCCATGGTCTTCTGGTTCGGACTGATAACGTCGATAAGTCTCTTGTGTGTTCTCTGCTCGAACTGCTCACGAGAGTCCTTGTACTTGTGTGTAGCACGAAGGATGGTTACGATCTCCTTCTTTGTCGGAAGTGGAACCGGACCGGATACCTGTGAACCTGTCTTCTTGCAGTTCTCCACAATCTTTGCGGCTGACTCGTCTACAAGGACGTGATCGTAAGCCTTAAGTGTGATTCTCATTACTTGACTTGCCATAAAAAAAGTCGCCTCCTATCGGTGATTTGACGATAAGTCGGTGACTGTACATTAACGCGCACACCTGTCCCATGTGAGATAAAGGATCGATCTGCGCAAATCCATCTGCTGTTTGATGGATTAAATTGTAGTACAGTGACCTGCCGTCAGTTTCTAAACTAGACATTCGCTCCCTGAAGTTCTCTTGCATGACTTATACTTGGTTGCCGTCTCAACTCTCAGGCGGAGCCCGGAGGCTCACTGGATCCAAAGGATACTGTTGTACGGATCTTGGCTTTCGTCCATGCAAGCAATCTTCATTTCAACGCTATCATGTCACAGCGTGTACAAAGATAACACACATGCTTTTTTATTGCAAGCAATTTTTCTGAAAACGTGCATAAAATCCGATACACGTTTCCACACCGCCGTGTGTATCACGATATAATGTACAGCACAGCAGGTAACCACCTTGCCGTGCGTGTCATATCATACCATCTGTTTTTCTGAATTGCAAGACCTTTTTTGATCGCAGTTCAGCGGGGACCCGGACTGTAAACGAACGAATGCAGCCATCTGTTCTATAACAGAAGAGAGCCCGCTCCTTTCGGAAACGGGCTCTCTTCTATATAGAAAGGAAATCATCATCAGTCGATGTCATCGACATCCGGCGCGGTCGCCGTCATCGCCTCGAGGCTGCCATCGAGGTTCGCCTTCAGCGTACCGTCGGCATTGGTCGATACCTTATTACCATCCGCATCGCGGAGATTTGTTTTGCTCTTCATGACCAGTCCGGAGTAAGAGATGACGTAGTTCTTTCCATCTACGTAGCAGGTCTGGTACTTCGCACTCTGATCCGCCTGCTGCAGTCTGCCTTCATAATAGAGGTAACCGTTCTTCACGCCGGTGTAGCCACGGCCGTTGCTCTCTGCATAGTAGGTGATCTTATCGCCATCCGCCTCGGTCATCACGAAACGTCCGGTCTTTACTGAGCAGTCTGCTCTGCTGGATCCACAGTAGTAGTAATGCACGCTTGCGTCGGTCGTCGTAGAACCCTTCTGCATGCCATATACCGGATTTCCCTTTTCGTTGAAGAGGTACTTCTTACCGCCGATCGACTGCACGAGGAAGTTGCCGGTCGTACCAGCTGCTGGTCGTCCATTTGAGCGGAAGTAGTAATACTCTACATCACCGCTGGCGAGACTCTCATCATAGGAGCCGTCGCTGTTCTGCGGTCCGGTCGTCGTATACCAGGTGTTCTCGATCAGCTGGCCCTGCTTGAAGTGATCGTCGGTTTTCATCGCGAAATACATGTATCCGCTAATCTCCGGGGTCGTATCCTGTACCTTCGACCATCCGAGCTGCATCACACCATTCTCATCGAAGCCGTACTTGAGACCATTGATGGTCTTCACGGTAACGTTATAGTTGTCAGACGCGTACTTTTTATTCGTTCCCGTGGCGAAGAAATACCAGGCTGCATGATTCGTGCTGTAGTTCACATCATCCTCATAGAAGCTCTGGTCCTCCTCCGGAATCGTCAGGTACTGCCAGCCCGAAACAGCGGCACCTGTGTTCGGATTGCAGTAGTAGCTGTTTCCATCTACCCAGCCGGTCTGCATCACACCCATCTCATCGAAGTAGTAGCGGTAGCCGCCGACGGTCTGCCAGCCGCCCTTTTTCAGGGTGCCGTTCCCGGTCGCGTAGTACCAGATCACCTGACCGTTGCTCTCCGCCTTGATCCAGGCGTTCGCCGCCACGGTTCCGTTATCCTGCATATATACCGGCTCGCCGCTGGTGTTCGTCGTCCAGCCGGCCGCAAATGCACTCGTCGCGGAAATCACCGCAAGCGCACCGGCTGCGATCAGAAGTTTTCTAAGCTTTTCTTTCATCATATCGTATCCCTCCGGACCCGGCTCTACCGGCCCCAACGCTTGTGGATGCACTGGCTCCGGGCATCACCGCCCTCTTCCGGGCCGGATGTATGCGCGCGTGTGCGCCTCGCCGGACGATTTTCCAGTCTGCATCATACTTATGCTATAATAATAGCCTTTCACCCATGCAAATGCAATTTCTATTCCATGAAGAATACTGAATAATCCCGGCGAAATGCTTACGATTCTCTTACATTCACACGCGTCACCGTGGCTTCGGTCGCCACAGCTCCCGCCTTCGGCCAATGCTGTTTTCTCTACTATTATGACTTTTCGCAGCTTTCCCAGCGGCCGCTGCAGCCGCATGGCAGCACGAGTCCGGTTTCCGTCACCGGCAGGCCGACCTCTTCCGAGTGGATCACACCGCCGAGGCGTGCACGGATCGCCGTGCCAAGCATATAGCTCATGACCGCCGGCTGCAGTCCGGTCGTGTAGGAATTGATGAGGAAGAAGATGCTGTCTTCTGTCAGCAGCTTCGCCGCCTGCTGCACAAGTGGGTAGACCGAATCCTCGATCTTCCAGATTTCTCCCTTCGGTCCACGACCATAGGATGGCGGATCCATGATGATCGCATCATAGGTATTGCCACGGCGAATCTCACGCTCCACGAACTTCATACAGTCATCGACGAGCCAGCGGATCGGCGCATCCTTGAGATGGGAGGCCTCTGCGTTTTCCTTCGCCCACTGTACCATGCCCTTCGAGGCGTCCACATGGGTCACCTGAGCACCGGCCGCAGCCGCGGCCAGGGTCGCGCCGCCCGTATAGGCGAAGAGATTCAGCACCTTCACCGGACGGTCGATGCCTGACTGCTTCCGGCGCTCTACTTCCCCGAGGATACGATCTGAGAACCAGTCCCAGTTCGCCGCCTGCTCCGGAAAGAGACCGGTATGCTTAAACGTAAACGGCTTCAGATGGAAGGTCAGGGTGCGTTTTTCTATAGGAAGCTTCTCGAGCTGTGCATAGACCGGTGCCGTCGGGCAGTAAGTCGCACGCATGTCCGGCTCCAGGGTCGAGGCAGCCGCATCCGCGCCACCGAGCACGTAGGAAATCTTCCACTGCTTCGGAAGATCGAAGAACTCCCACTCGCCGCCGCCCTTGTTCGAGCGATGATAGTGGCCGTTCAGCTTCTTCCAGTACGGATTTCGGAAGGGTGTCTGCCAGATAACCTGTGGATCCGGGCGACGGAGGATGTACTTCCCCCAGCGCTCCAGCTTGTCGCCGTTTGATGTGTCGATAACCTCGTAATCTTTCCAATGATCTGCAATAAACATAGAACTCCTATCGTCCTCCGCTGAGAATTTTCCACTGCAGCGGCAGGTATCGTTTCAGTACACGCTTCAGCCCATACGCGGCCGCGACAGCGACCACCGGGGTCAGCAGGTACAGCGCGAGGCGCACCGCTTCTCCCCATCCATCGTACGGAATGCCCAAGTACTGTATCATATAATACTGTGCGCGCGCAATCGGATAATGCACTGCGTACAGAAAGAAGCTGTTTTTCATATAGGGCTTCGCTTCCGGCAGACGGTCTCCGGGCAGGACGAACCAGACGCCGAGCACGAGCAGCAGTCGTCGCACGATGGCGACGAGCGCCTGCGCACCACTCCCGGACAGTGAAAGCACAAACAGCGGAAACTGCTGAAGGACCTTTCCGATCCAGCGTGCCAGTGCCCCTCCGCTCATCAGGTAGGCCGGCATCGACATCCGTGCGATGCCGCTCCCATCGTAGAGCACAAAGCTCATCAGCTTCGCCGGGGTCAGGATCTGCAGCAGCCATGCCAGCAGCAGGAGTCCAATGCCGGCGATGCGGCACCCTCTCACCATGAAACTGCGACGCTGACGGGCTTTCGCGGCGGCTGACAGGACGACGATCTCCGCCTCCCCTTTCACGTCTCCAGGCATCGCCTTTCGGAGAAGCCGGGCGTCCGCTGCGGCGCCTTCGAACAGCCTCCGCCCATGACAGGCGAACAGGGCGCCGACGCCATAATAGATGAGGGCGTCTGCATTGACCAGCGGGAGCGTGGCGCCTGCACCGATCACAGCGGCGAGCAGAAGAAGTGACAGAAGCATCACGAACACGTTCCGGAGCAGCAGGTAGAGCAGCGGCGCGAGGATCGTCAGCAGCATCAGCTGGTACATATACCAGAAGGTCGGATTGCAGCTGTGGTTCGCAGCAGCCTCACTCATCGCCGTGAGTGAGAAGTGCCGACGGCCGGTCAGCACGTAAGCGAGATACCAGAGCACATTCCATGCGCCATAGGGTACGAGCAGCGACCAGACCCGCTCCTGCCACTTCCGCCCGATATCCCGGAAGCCATGCAGTGTCCGGAAGAAGAGGTAGCCGGAGATCAGAAAGAAGCCCGGCACCGCCATCTGCCCGAGGGCGTTCGACAGAAGATGCTCGACGTGGCCGGCGACGCCGGTGATGCCGGACAGCTCTGCGCCGGTATGGTCTGCGGTCAGGATCATCGAGCTGAGCGTCGTGTTGTCGATCGCGAGGTTTACGCTGTGAATCAGGACGACGAGCAGGGACATCAGGAAGACGTACCAGTTTATTTTATTTCGAAATCTGTTTTCTTGTGTCGGATTCATAGCCTTTATTTTACATAGAAAAAGAGCCGCCTGCAACGGCGACTCTTTCATATATTGATCCACATCATGCGTCTTGTTACTGTTCAAACGTAGTTAAGTCAAGGCGTGGCTCGGCGGACGGCAACCGGAAGCCGAGCCACGAGTGAACAGTAACTGCGTTTTACAGTGGAAGCTCCATCTGCTGGGTCATCTCCTCGCGATGGGTTCTATATGCAGCGATCTTATCATTGATCTTCTGGCTGGAATCCAGGATCGTCGAGATCGACATATCATGGTTCAGATTGTCGATGATGAGCGCGATGTACTTCGCCATATCAACGCTTACATACCATTGCTTCGTAAGAAGCTCCGGCTGCTGATAAATCAGGTTCGTGGTGAATACGCCGTTTAAGGTGCCGTTGGCGTACGCCTGGTCGAACTTGTTGAAGCCGGAGGTGAAGAGACCGAAGGTGCAGCATGCGAAGACACGTCTCGCCTTGCGCTCCTTCAGCTCCTTGGCCGTATCGATGAGGGACTCACCGGAGGAGATCATATCGTCGATGATAAATACATCCTTACCCTCTACATCTGTGCCGAGGAACTCATGCGCCACGATCGGGTTACGGCCGTTGACTACCTTTGAGTAGTCACGTCTCTTATAGAACATACCCATGTCGATGCCGAGCACGTTTGCGTAGTAGATTGCACGGCTCATACCACCCTCATCTGGAGAGATGATCATCATGTGGTTCTTATCGATATCGAGGTCCTCTACATGTGCGAGGATCGCCTTGATGAACTGGTAGGAGCAGGAGATGTTGTCAAAGCTGTCCTGCGGGATCGCATTCATGACACGTGGGTCATGTGCATCGAAAGTGATGAAGTTCTCCACGCCCATCGCATGAAGCTCCTGGAGCATCATCGCGCAGTCAAGGGACTCACGTCCGGTACGCTTGTGCTGGCGGGACTCATACATGAACGGCATGATGACATTGATGCGCTTCGCCTTGCCGGTCGTCGCTGCGATGACGCGCTTCAGATCACTGTAGTGGTCGTCCGGGGACATGTGGTTCACCTGGCCGAACAGGCTGTAGGTCTGTGCATAGTTCATGACGTCAACCATCAGATACAGATCCACGCCACGTACGGTCTCGAGGATGTTCGCCTTCGCCTCACCGGAGCCGAAGCGGGACACCTTCGCCTGTACGATATAGCTGTCCTTCTGGTAGCCGTTGAAGGCGATGGTCTCCTTGTGATCACTCTCACGCTGGGTACGCCATGTAGAAAGATACTCATCGACCCTCTGGCCCAGTGGCTGGATCGAATCGAGCGGCATCAGCGCCAGTGGTCCCACCGGGATACGCTCAATAAACTCTGAAGTTCTGGAATCTGACATTTCTCTCTCCTCCTTAGAAACGTTCCAATCTCAAATCAACCTTCTTTATATATGTAAACAGTCATGACTGTCAACATCTTTTTACCATACATTCTATAACTACAGTTTTTTCCGCAGCCGTTCCGGCAGGGGCTCGGAGGGCGGTCGCTTTTTCCGCCTGTTTCAGAGACCTATGGGCTTTCGGCTCAGCGCAGCCTCTGGTCCACTCCGTAGAGCGGGATGTAGTCGTACTCCGCCATGATACGGGAGACGATACGATCAGAATAGCGGTCCTGCATCGCCCGGAAGTTCAGATTCGTCGAAATCATCACGGACTTGTGCAGTACCATCCGCTGATTCAGCACATAAAAGAGACGCGAGGTCGTATAGCTGTTGTTCATCTCCGTACCGAGATCATCGATCACGAGGAGATCGCAGTTCAGGATCGCATCCTCCGTCTCCTCCTGTTCCTCCACATCATGCCGGAGCGCTCTCGAAAAGCTGTCGAAGAGATCCGTGCTGGTGAAGTAGATCACCGAATGATAGCTGTCCATCAGCGCCTTCGCCACACAGTTGATGAGGAAGGTCTTTCCAGTACCCGGATTTCCCATCAGGATCACGTTGCCGTGCCGCTCATCGAAGTTCTGCGTCCAGTCCAGCAGCAGATTCCGGACCTCCGCCATATACTGACGGTTCGTCTTTCCACCCGCACCATCGATCAGCTCCCGATCATCGAAGCGTGTGAGATCGAAGTGATCGAAGTTCTGTGTTCGTACGATGCGTCCGAGATGGGACTGCTGATAGATAAACTGCATCTGCATCTTTTTGAAGCAGTGACACTTCTCCCCACCGATGAAGCCGGTGTCCTGGCAGTCCGGGCAGGTATACTGCATCTCGAGATAGTCTGCCGGGAAGCCGTTTCGTACGAGCAGTTCCTTCTTCTCCTCGCCGATGGCGCGGATATGGTCCTTCAGGTTCCGAAGCTCCCCCTTCTGTCCCTCCCGCATCAGCTGGAGCGTACGTCCCGCCTCTGCGCGCACAGAAGCCTCCAGAGCCTTCAGCTCCGGAAGCTTCTGATACGCGTCCTTTTTCCGTGCCTCGAGATGCAGCGCATCCTTCATGCGACGGACGTCATAGACGTGCATGATTTGATTATACTGTGCATTCGTGAGTGCCATTCTTCATCCTGTCCAGCACACGCTTCTGTGCGATGCTGTCATAATCGATTGCTGACTTTTCGATGTTAAGGAACTTGTTGTTTCTGGAGCTGGAACCACTGGTCTTCTTTTTCGTCTTCTTCTCTTCGAAGGACCTGATCAGCTCCCGTGCCTGTGCCAGCGTGACGATGCCCTGCTCGTGCCAGTTGATCGCGACAGCCTGCAGATACTTGCTGGTCGTCTTCTTGATGCTCGCACAGTACTCAAGCAGATACTCGATGACATCTGCCTGCATGTGGAGATCTTTATACATATACTGAAGCGTCTCCACCTGACGGATGCTCGGAAGTGTCGGCAGCACATGCTTCGCCACAAACAGAATACCGGCGAACTCCTCGTCATCGAATACATCATCGACGGTACCGGAAAGCTTCTCGAGCTTCTGCTCGGCCTGCTCCATCGCCTGTACCGGAATCGCGGTCGAAGCAGCCGCGGCAGCGCTCTGCTCCTCTGCTTCTTCCTCCATAGCGCAGGTCTCGCGAAGCTCCTCGCGAACGAGGGCATCGGTCCCTGCCTTAAAGACGCCCTGCTTCTCCCAGTAGCGCACGGCACGCTCGATATCACCGTCGGTCAGGTTCAGTGCATCCGCCGCATCCGTCACCGTAAACTGCTCTCCCTTATGCCGAAGCATCAGAAGATATACTTTTATATAATCCCCGTTCGCCGATCCCAGATACTTATCCAGAAAATCGTTCGAAATACAGGTCGCATGTACCGCAAGGTTATCAACAATATTTGTGCCCATCTCAACTACCCGGTTCTATCTACATTCCGTGATACGGAAATCTACAGTTAAAAAAATCCGATGCAAAATCGATCACGCAGACGTCGTTCTCAGGGTACGCGCCCACCGCAATGCCCGGTGGCAGGACCACCGTTTGCTTCGGTGAAATGATGATAACACAGGGTGCAAAGCTCTTCAACCGATCCAGTCCACAACTTTATCCACCTAAGTTATCCACATCGCGGTGGATAATGTTCACAGCTGAAAAGTCAAGACCTACATCTCGATTCTAAATTGTTTACAATTTTATTGCAATGTGTAAAAGCGCGTAAAATCGATGTCAAGAGCGGCAGCGGATTGTATTTAAATAGTACAATCCGCTGTTTATCCACAGCATGGCGGTGGATTTCCATTAATTACTGTTGATGAAAACTTATTTCTTTTTGGTAAACGCTTACATTTTCAGTCGGATCTGGCAGTTGCCCCGGCGGGACACCAGCCAGATTCGCAATACAAAACGAGGCCAGAACCCGCGTAAGGGGTTCTGGCCTCGTCTGATCAGGCTTCTTCCACGATGGCACCCGGCTGCTTCAGCAGGTCGTCGCCGACCTTATAGATGTCGCCTGCGCCCATCGTAATCAGGACATCCCCCTCCTCTACATGCTGCAGGAGGAAGTCCTCGATATCTTCAAACTTTGGAATGTAATATACATTTGTATTCTGCTCGAGCATATGCTTCCGTAGATCATCGGAGCTGATGCCGATGGTATTCTTCTCTCGTGCCGCATAGATGTCCGCCAGCACGATCTCATCCGCCTGGCTCAGCGCACCCGCAAAATCATCCAGCAGCGCCGCTGTACGACTGTAGGTATGCGGCTGGAATACGATCCAGAGCTTCCGGTGCGGATACTTCTTCGCCGCCTCGATGGTCGCTGCGATCTCCTGTGGATGATGCGCATAGTCATCGATGATGGTGAATCCGTTCACACTGCCCTTCTTCTGGAAGCGGCGGTCTGTGCCAGTGAAGCGCTTGAGACCGCGCAGAATCACCTCCATCGGGATATCGAGAGAACGGGCGACGGCAATCGCTGCAAGCGAGTTATAGATATTATGCTCGCCGGTGACGCCGAGCTCCACCTGTGCCAGCTCTTCGCCCTTATAGAAAAGGGTATAGCTCGGGTGTGCGAACTTATCATAGCTGATGAAGTTAGCCGTATAGTCTGCATCCTTCTCGTGTCCGAAGGTGACTACCCGGCACTTCAGCGCCTGCGTGAAGTACTCGCTGTGCTTGATGTCCTTATTGATCACCAGCAGGCCATCCTCCGGCAGCTTCTCTGCAAAGAGCTTAAAGCTGTGACGGATATCATCGATGTCCTTGAAGAAGTCGAGGTGATCGGCTTCGACGTTCAGAATGACCTCGATGGTCGGGAAGAAGCTGAGAAACGAGTTCGTGTACTCACAGGCCTCCACGACGAAGGTCTCCTGTCCACCGACGCGGATGTTTCCACCGATGTCCTTCAGCATGCCGCCGACGGAAACGGTCGGATCCTTATGCGCCTCGAGCAGGATCTCCGTGATCATCGAGGTCGTGGTCGTCTTTCCATGGGTGCCCGAGACATTGATCGCCTCCTTATAGTTCCGCATGATCTCACCGAGGAGCTGGGCCCGGGTCAGCATCGGGAGATTCTTCTCCTGTGCGGCTCTGAACTCCGGGTTATCCGGGTGAATCGCCGCCGTATAGACGACGACGTCGATGTCATCTGTGATGTTCTCTGCCATCTGCGGATAGTGGACCACCGCGCCCTGCGCTGCCAGCTGGTCGGTCAATGCTGACTCATGGCTGTCGGAGCCGGACACCGGAAACTTCCGTGAGAGCAGGATCTCGGCGAGACCGCTCATGGAAATACCGCCGATACCGATGAAATGAACGTGTACAGGCTTATCAAACTGAATCTGATACATATATTCTCTACCTTCTTATCAATCTCTTATTTCATTGATTTTTTCAACGAGTTCAGCATAATCCCCGCAGTACTTTTTGTAAAGAGGAGAAACAGCATCCCGAAAGCGCTTCTTTTCCCGCTCTGGCAGCACGATTTCGACGGTGCCCTCCCGAAGACACTTCTCCCGTGCACTCGTTTCACGTGCCGTCCAGAGCTCACGCTCATAGAGGCCGGCCGCATCCGCACAGCGCTGAATCGTCGCCTGATCCTCCGCGGAAAGCTGCTCCCAGGTCGCACTGCTGACGAGCATCAGCTCCGGAACGCGCATATGCTCATCCACGGTATAGTACCGGGCGATTTCGTCATGATGCATCGCCTCGTAGGACGCCCAGTTATTTTCTGCGCCATCGATCTCACCGGTCTGCAGCGCATCCTTGACGGCTTCGTAGACGATCGGCACGGCTTCCGCACCCAGCGCCTCCACCATGTCTTCTGCGAGTTCTGCCTGCTGGACACGGATCTTCATCCCCTGCATGTCCTCGAGACAGTGGATCGCTTCATCCGTCGTATAGAAATTACGAACGCCGGCATCAAACCAGGAGAGTGCAACCATACCGCTTCCCTGGAAGCTGTCCTTCACCTGTTCCCCGATCTCCCCATCCAGTACCCGCCACATATGGTCTCGGTCCTCATATAGATAGGGCAGCTGCAGCACGAGGGTTTCTTCACTATAGTCCGACAGATTCGAGAGCGAACAACGACAGAAATCGATGCCACCATAGGATACCTGCTGGACCGCTGAAACCTCATCCCCAAGCTCTGCGTTCGGATATACACGTATCTCGATGCGGCCATCGGTTTCCCGATTCACCTGGTCTGCAAAGCGGCGTGCTGCCTGGACGGTCGGATAATTGCCCGTCTGGTTATCGGCATAGCTGAAGACATATTCCGGGGTCTTTTTCTGCCGCTCCTGTGATGTCTGCGGCCGATTCATCTGTTCGTCTGTGGTCCCCACAGCATCCGTACCCGAAGTCAGTGTCACATCGGCGTCACCTGTACTCTGCGCGCTCGCCTTCTTCGGTGTGTCGGCCACGCTGGTACTGCATCCCGGCAGCTGACTCAGCAGAGCGATGCCGCCGAGGCTCAGCAGCAGACACCTTCTGCGTCCTCTGAAAGAAAAAATCGTCTGTTTCTTCATGTCACTGCGTCTTCTCACTATCTACCGTCACTTCGTTTTTTCGCCGGATGGGCCTTCACTGCACTTGCCTCTGCAAACTGCAGGAAGGATTTACTTTCTTCCTTACTCTGAAAGGCATAGCCCGGAATCACCAGTCCGTGTCCACGTCCAGTGTACAGTACCGTCAGATTCAGAAAGCGACGAACCGCATAGATTTCCTTCCATGTCAGTGTCTGGTGTTGCTCCCCTACGGTGATATAGATATGCTCCTCCGAAAATGCAAGTTCTGTATCCTCCTGGATCTTCACTGCATTTTTTCTGCATCGAGCAAAAACGATAAGCGGCTGAATGAGCGGGAAATAAACTGTACCGATCGCCGAAACGATGAGCCAGCCCATCCAGTGATTTCCGTAGCTGGCACCCGCGAGGACCGCCATCGCGAAGGTAAAGACGACATTGACCACACCGACCAGTGAGCTGTACTGATAGATCATCGCGAGCTCCCACATCTCCTTCACGCCGTTTCTGTACTTAAAATGATAACGCATGCATGCACCTCTCTTCCTGTTCGCATCCATCTTATAAAAAAAGCACGGCGGATTCAACCGCCGCGCTTTTTAATCGCAAAAATTCACATGTAGACACGCTGCTTACAGCTTGCCGATCATGGAAAGAACACCGGTACCCTGCTGTACATATCCGAAGAGCTTCGGGATGAGGAGGGAGATGTTCGGAATGAAGGTGATCAGCATCAGTGCGACAACCATCATCACATAGAACGGAAGCATCGCTACGACGATCTTCTCCATCGGACGCTTCGCAATCGCCGCACCGATAAAGAGAACCGAGCCAACCGGCGGTGTCAGAAGACCGATACCACAGTTGAGGACGAGGATGATACCATACTGAACCGGATCCATACCGATGGACATAACGATCGGAAGAAGGATCGGGGTCGAAATCAGGATGATCGGCGCCATATCCATGATGCAACCGAGGATCAGAAGGATGAGGTTCACGAGCAGTGCGATGACTACCGGGTTATGCGAAACACCGGTGATCAGGTTTGCTGCGAGATCCGGAACATGGAGTCTGGTCAGGCAGTAGCCGAAGATCGAGGAGGTAGAGATGAGGATCAGTACGATACCGAGGGTCTCTACACAGCTGTCGAGGCACGCCCATGCCTGCTTCCAGGTGATACCCTTATAAACGTAAATCGATACAAGCAGTGAGTAGATAACGGCGATCGCAGCAGACTCGGTCGCTGTGAATACGCCGGCTACGACACCGACAACGACGATCAGGATGCACATCAGTGCCCAGATGGAGGTTGCGAGGCTGCGGCCCAGTCTCTTCAGTGAGAACGGCTCACCCTTCGGATAATGTCTCTTCTTCGAGATGATGTAGGAACCGACCATCAGGGAACCTGCGAGAACAACACCCGGAAGGTAACCTGCGAGGAAGAGCGAACCGATGGAGATACCACCTGCCGTGGTTGCATAGATAACCATGTTGTGGGATGGCGGAACCAGCATACCCTCTACAGAGGATGCGATGGTAACAGCCGTCGCGAAATCGACATCATAACCACGGTTTACCATCATCGGGATCTCAAGAGAGCCGAGGGATGCGGTATCTGCAGAAGCGGATCCGGAGATACCACCGAAGAAGTAGGATGCCAGGATGTTTACCATGGCGAGACCGCCGGTCATCCAGCCGACGAAGGCGTCTGCCAGATCCAGCAGCTTCTCAGAGATACCACCGGTTCCCATGAACACACCCATGGTGATGAAGAACGGAACGGCCATCAGCGAGAACGATGAAATACCCTTTACCATCTGCTGCGCAACGGTGTTCAGAGGAAGTCCCTGATACATCAAGCAGCAGACCGATGAAAGTGCGACAGAGTACGCGATCGGCACTCTGAGGAAAATCAGTACGAAGAATGTAATCAGGAGAACTGCAATAGCGGTTGTATTTGCCATAATTATTTCGCCTCCTTTTCATCCGGTGTGTCAAAATGCATGCCGTCATCCGGCTTATAATTCTTATCCAGTATATGCTCGATATCGATCACTAAGCGCTCCAGCTCGAAGAAGATCATCGCGAAGCCGGCCAGCGGAATCGGGAAATACATCCACTTCTTACTGAGCCATGGCATGGAGATGAAGGAGCCCTTCGCACCGATGCCGTTTGCATACTTCCAGCCGACGATCAGCATGATGAACGCAAGTACCATAACAGCGATATCATCGAGAAGATCCAGGGCCTTCAGAAGCCCCGTCGGAAGATAACGATCGAAGGTCGTCATACGAATATGTGCATTACGACGGATAGCTAGTGCCGCAGAAAGCACGGACATATAGGCCATCAGTGTCAGGATCGTCTCCTCGCCCCAGCCTGGCGCCGGTAAGAAGGTGAGGTAACGTCCCAGTACAACCCAGGTCATGATGAGGATATCAGCCACGAGAAGCAGCTTACAGAGCACCATGACGATTTTGTAAACCCAATCATAGATTGGCTCAAACTTTTTTAAAGCGTCAAGCATAGAATCCCCCTTCTAAAATTATGAGGTGCTCACGGACACGCCGTGAGCACCTCACTACATGTCATTCGAAAATGACGTCTGGTTATTTTGTACAGATTAAGCAAGTGCCTTGATCTGATCAAGCACATCCTTAAGCTCGCCGGTAGCATACTCCTCGGTGATCGGTGCGCATGCAGCCTCCCACTCGGACTTATCAGCGATCTCGATGACGTTGCAGCCACGGCCCTTGAGCTCCTCGAGAACCTTATCCTCAGTCTCAGCAGCGATCTTCTGGCAGTAATCAGAAGCGATCTTGGAAGCCTCGGTGATAACGTCTCTCTGGTTGTCGGTCAGCTTGTTGTTCCAGGACTCATCAGAGATAACAACCTCGATTGCGCCCAGTGTGTGACCATCCAGTGTAAGGTTCGGACCTACCTCGTCGAAACGGTTGGAAGCGTAGTTTGCGATCGGCTGACCAGCACCATCAACGGTGTTTGTCTGAAGTGCGGAGTAAAGCTCGGTCATGGAAACAGATGCAGGGTTTGCACCGAGAGAAGAAACCATCTTCTGCATGATCGGGTCATTGGAAACACGGATCTTCATGTTCTTAAGATCAGCGACGCTAGAAACCGGCTTGCTCTCAACTGTGAAGAAGTGTCTGAAGCCCTCCTCGCCGTAGAAGAGACCCTTGATACCAACACCAGCCTCCTCAGACTCGTTCAGAATCTCTGCACCGAGATCGCTGTGTACGAAGTTCCAGAAATGCTCTCTGGACTCGAAAACGTACGGGAGAGAAAGAAGAACGGACTTGGATGCGCCGTAGGAAGTCAGCGCGAATGCAGAGATACGGGACATATCGATGTCTCCGCCACCGCCGAGCATAGAGTCAAGAACGTCCTGCTCTGCGCCGAGTACGCCGGATGCCTGAAGGTCGATGGTGATGGAACCACCGGAGATCGCCTCAACAGCCTCCTTGAACTTGGTATCCATCTGTCCGCAGATGGTACCCTCGAGCGGGTTAACCTCAGCCATGGTCAGGGTAACCGCAGGATCAGCTGCTGCAGCCTCGTTTACAGTGTACTCACCGTCTGCTGCTGCGGCCTCGGTCGTCTTCTCCTCTGCTGCTGCAGTGGTCTCCTCAGCTGCGGCCTCTGTAGCTGCCTCGGTAGCTGCTGCAGTGGTAGCTGCTGCAGTGGTCTCAGCCGGCTTGGATGAGCCACAGGCTGCAAGGGATGCAACCATGGTTGCGGCGAGAACGCCACTTAAGATTCTCTTCTTCATAATAGATATCCTCCATTTTGTATAATTTTGACACCCACACTCTGCGGATGTCTTTCACACACAAGTACATTATAAAGAACAATCCCGTACTGAAACAGAGTAAAATTCTGACATTTGCCGTACTATTTTAACATTTTGTTCACATTTGTTATTCATTTTTATCAAAGTACACAAAAAGAGAAGCCGTAATCTGTATACTTTTCACAGCAGATTATGGCTTCTCTCACCATTATGACGTTTTTATGAACAATCAGCCCAGCTGATTTCGATACTCGGACGGGCTCATGCCGGTGATCCGGCGAAACACCTTCGTGAAATAATTACTGTCGGCATAGCCGACCCGCTGCCCGACCTCCTTTACATTGCAGGAAAGCTCCGCGAGCGCCTTCTTCGCGAGCTCTACCCTGTACTCTGTCAGATAGGTCACGAAATTCTTTCCGAAGTTCTGCTTGAAGAGCTTACAGAAGTACGCCTCGCTGTAGCCGAAGGCACTTGCGATATCGAGCACGGAGACGTCCTCCATATAATGCGTCTCCACGTAGTGGCGCATGCGGGATACGATCCTGTCCTCACCACTCTCTTCCTGCGCGTGGCCTGCTTCGCCCTCCCCCGGCGTTTCCATCCCGGAGGATCCACCTGCCGACGCTTCTGTCTCCACCTGTGGCAGCGGCTGAAGCTGACCCGCCTTCACCTGATCGACATAGTGCATCGCCGAATCAATCGAGAGAAACAGCTCCGTCTCATCATACGGCTTCAGAAGATAATCGAGCGCATGCACGGAAATCGCCTTCCGCGCATAGTCAAACTCGTTAAAGGCGGTCAGAAAGAGGATGGCACAGTTCTGGTCCTTCTGCCGGATCTGCTCCGCTGCCTCCAGTCCCGTGATACCGGGCATCTCGATGTCCAGCAGCAGGATATCCGCCCCCTTTTCCTCATACAGCTTCAGTACCTCGCGTCCGTTCTCCGCCTCGTAAAATTCCGCCGATTCCTCACCGAACTTCTGGCGCAACTTTTTCAGCAGTACCTTCCGCTCGATAGCCTCATCATCTGCCACCAGGATTCTGTACATACCAAGCTCCTTTCCTCACTACAAACTGAAACCTGACGGGATCTGTTCCCGTTCGTCTTAAGAATTTCGTAAGGGGGTCTGACCCCATTAAATTTTTCTAAACAAAATCTAAAGCCGAAGTTTATGGGGTCAGACCCCCTCCAGCGCCGGACGCGGTTCCACTCCCTCCCGTTCCTGTGGGATCGTCAGTGTGATGCGTGTACCGACGCCTTCCTTTGCGTCAATGCTGAGATCGCCACCCTCCGGATAGAGTGTACGAATCCGGCAATAGATATTGCCGAGACCGATGCCGATCCGCGCAGTCTTATTTTCCTCCGGGTTATGCATGCGGGCGTTCAGCGCAGACAGCCGCTCTTCCGCGATGCCCAGTCCGTCGTCCTCGATCAGGAGGGTGACGATCTCGCTCGTCGGATCCTCGGTCACGGTAACCGAGACTGTACCGCCCTGCTCCTTCTTCGACAGACCGTGTACGATGGCATTTTCCACCAGCGGCTGCATCGTAAAGGACGGAATACGAATATGACTGATGTCTTCCGGCGTGTTCACCTGATACTGTATGCGACTTCCGAAACGCATCTTCTGAAGATACATATAGTTTTCAGCGATGCGAAGTTCCATGTCGATAGGCACAATCTGCTCGCGTGTATTCAGATTATACCGGAAGAGCTGTGCAAGTGACTGCGTCATCTTCTCAGTCGTCGGGGCATCCTCGAGATCCGCCATGGAGCCGATCATATTCAGTGTATTAAAGAGAAAATGCGGGTTGATCTGACTCTTCAGCAGCTCGAGCCGATTGGCATTGAGCCGTTTCTCCATCTCGCTGTTCTCGAGCTTCTCCTGCTGCAGCAGCTCTGTCATCCGATGGTTTTCCTGAATCGTCTGGATATTCTCCTCCATCGCATGTTTCATATCGTTAAAGATCGACACGAGCTCACCGAGATCGTCCCGGTTTTCTACATGGATATCCTCTCCCGAGAAATCGGAACGGGCGATACGCTGCGCCTCCTGGCTGAGCTCCCGGACCGGCTTCGCGATGGATTCCTTCATCACGCTGCCCATCTCTACGACGATGACGAGCATAATCAGGGTGAAGTTGATAAAAATAAACGGCAGCACCCGGAAGAGCGGGAGCTTCTCGGTATACGCACTCGAGCCAGCCTCTACGGTCAGCTGCAGCAGCCGGCGGGAATACTGTTCGAGGTAATCCTCCCGCTGATTGTATTCATTGAGATGCTTCAGGAAGCCGGTCCGGTTCATGCTGTCAGACAGCATCTCATCACGGAATGCCGCATACTGCTGATAGGCATTCCGGATATTCCAGGTACGGGCATAGCGTTCCGCTCCGATGATTTCATAGTCAAACGGAAGCGCATCGATCGCACGCTCCGTACGGTGAATCGCCTTCTCGAGCGTATCCCGTGCCGTTTCGGTACCAGCAGAAACATAGCCGTCGAAGGCAAGGCCCTCCTCCTCCATCGCCTTCATAAAGGACTGGCAGGCGCGGTTTTCATCGAGGAGCTGACCGTAGTCTCGGAGAGAATAGTTCATCGTGAACATGGCGAAGCCGGCCGAGACCAGTATGATGAATACGATCACAGCCGCAAAGCTCTGCACCTTTCGGTCGATGGACATACGCCACCACTGACGTTTAAACATGCCACTCCTTTCGGATCTCTCCTTCACAGCGCTGCACCTCGCGAAGCAGGTCCTGGGCGGACCACAGAACGGCACCACTTCCCCAGGTGATGACCTGCACTACCTTATCTGAGGTCGCCACGGTGACATTATACTGCTTCGAGAGCTCGTGGGTCTCCTCCTCGATGTACTCGTCGGCCGTCATCGCTTCCCGCGTGAAGACCACGTAGATATTATGGTACTTCGTCTGTTCTACGACATGTCCTGCCACACGATAGGCATCGAACACGACGATCAGCTCGACACCGGTGTAGCCGGCATAGTTCGAGAGGATATCGAGGAGCATTCCGCGCGCGGCATCGAGATTCACCGCGGCCAGTGCCTTCAGCTCCTCCCAGGCAAATACGATATTATAACCATCCACGAGCAGATAATTCTTTTTCTTCACCAACGGTTTCTTCGTCCGACGGTTCTCTGCGAGGTTTTCTTCCTTTTCCCGCGCACGGATGGTGCGGGCACTCGCGATATTCATGTCCTTCGCCCGTTTTTTGATCGGCCCGTAGGTACGCACGAAAATATCCTCGAGCTCCTGATCTGCGATGTAATGACCGCCGCTCTTGTAGCCCTCGTCCTTCTTTCCCTCATGCATGCGCTCGAGACGCAGGGCATCCGCTTCGAAGTCGCGTTTCTCCACCGGG